>Ga0304729_1000188_pt1 | contig 42664 bp, 46 predicted proteins | sample C_131016_MF_Meta_FD_190475 | JGI IMG/M metagenome (GOLD analysis project Ga0304729, IMG submission 190475) | Freshwater microbial communities from Lake Croche, Canada to study carbon cycling - C_131016_MF_MetaG (v2) (version 2) | ecosystem: Environmental > Aquatic > Freshwater > Lake | place... | reverse complement strand
GAATCCTGCCAATAAAGGTAAAAAATTTAGTAAGCCTGATACTGAAAAAGAGAAACAACAAGAAATGGAAAAGAAAGAAGAACGTATTAAAATTCTTGAAAAGAAATTAAATTATTCTTTTGCTTTCGTTGATGGTATGAAAAAGATTATTCGTAATTCTGGTGTAGAAATGCCTGGAATTTATGTAGGTCAAGGTGAAGAAATCGGTCAAGTAAAAGGTCGTATCAAAGAATATTATTACCCCGAAGATATCATTATTAATGTGACAAAAGGTAAAGAAGCACCTTTACCACCAAAAGGTCATAAATGGGGTGGTATTGTTCACGATGATACAGCTCGATGGACTGCAAAATACCGCGATAAAATTACCAAACGTCTTAAATATATTTTATTAGCAGAAACAGGTGATTTATTAAAATTTGAAAAAGCCCGTAAACTAAATAAACATATTGATGAGATTGAAAAACGCATTTTAAGTCTACTAAAAAGTAAAGATTCAAAAGAAAATCAGATTGGCTGTGTTTTGTATTTAATCAAAGAATATGGGTTGCGTGTTGGTAACGAAAAAGAAGATGATGAAGACGATGATGATAAATCCGAAAAAGTAGTAGGTGCAACTACCTTACTGGTACAACATGTTTCTTGTAAAATGGAAGATGCTTCACACAATTTAGTACTATCGTTTAAAGGTAAAGATTCTGTATCGTACGATGGTATGATTAGTGTTTCAGAAGCAGTCTACAAACATGTAGAAAAATTTTTAAAAAGTAAAAAACCCAATGATAATTTATTTAATGAAATATCGTCCAATGATGTGAATAAATATTTAAAGTCAATTGATAAAGATTTTTCAGCAAAAGTATTTCGAACTCGCTTGGCTAGTAGTATCATGTACGAAGGCTTAAAGAAATTAAAAAACAAAAAATATGACGAAAACTCGGATGATAATGATAAACAGAAAATTTTAGATTTTAAAGAAGTCAATAAAGAAGTAGCAGTTAAACTTAATCATAAAAAAGGTTTGACAGATGCTGTTAAAGCTAAATTAGAAAAAGATAAACAAACGATTGACGACTTGAAGAAAAAAATAAAGGCTGAAGACGATACAAAGAAAAAAGAAAAACTTAAAAAAGAACTATTCACAAAAGAAGAAAAATTTAATGAACAAAATGAAATGAAAGAAATTCAGTTGGCAACGTCATTAAAAAATTACATTGATCCTCGTATTGTTAAAGCTTGGTCAGAACACGTAAATCTTGGTGGTTGTAAAAATGAAGATTATGATTCGGAAAGTGAAGCATCTTCTGATGAAGATGATGAGGAAGAAGAGAAAGTAATTAAACATTGTGTTGATAAAGTATATTCGAAAGCGCTTATTCAACATTTTCGATGGGCTATTGAAGATGATACGTTTAATGATGATTGGGATTACAAAGAAACCGAATTAGATTGCATTGTAGGTTCAAAACTAAATCCTGAAAAAGATAGCGAAATCAAGACTAAAGAAAAAACTAAAGAAAAGTCTAAGGAAAATGCTAAAGAAAACACTAAAGAAAACACTAAAGAAAAATCTTCCGTAAAAACGTCGGTAAAAGAATTTTTATTAAAACTCGACATAAATACAGAAGCGTTTAAAAAATGTATTAAAAAAATTTCTAAACAATTTAATGTTCAAGAAAAAACCGTTTTGAATAATTTTTATAAATTACGTGGTGAAAATCAGTGAATAAATCATGGTACCATACAATTAAAATTACTCTTATTTATAACAAAAAATTATTATAAATATATTAGCTAATTTTAATCTTAAACAAGTTTGAAATATTAACAATTAACGTAACATTGTTTTTTGGTATCGCTTTTTGTGAAAAAGCGATGAAAGCGATGAAAGCGATGTAAAGTAAAATTAAAAGCGCTAAATATTTTTCTTACTAAAAGTAAAATGTCAAAACCAAATGCAATGGATACAAATCATATACTTGTTTTAGTATCTATCTGTTTGTTACTTGTTATTTCTTACATTTTATATATGCAAAAAGAATGTCCTAAATGCGTGTGTGAAAAACGACCAAATAAAAATAAAAAATAGTAAGTAATTTAACTCTAAAATGAATTCGTTCTTTCTTCCATTTGTTTTATTTTCATGGCAATTTCAATTTCTTTTAACGGTCTAGATAAATCTCGTACTTTTTTAGTCTTTAGTTCTTTTTTAATGTCAGACATTAATTCATTCTGATATAATTCATAATGAATGCCATTCATGTTAAAACAACATGAAAAAAACTTACAAAAAGGTGTAGGTGTAGGTGGTGTTGTTGACATCTTTATTATATGATTTTTATTATTTGCCAAAAAGTTGTTATAAATTTCGTATCATTCGAACATAACGAACCACGTCAATTACACTCACATCTTTATCATCATCATCTTTGCTATTCTCTTTGTCACCATCATCATTTCTACAAAATGATTTAACTACTTCTCTTAATTCTTTATCAGGTCTTTCACTTTGTATAAAATAATAAGCAATTACAAATGCTTTTGGATTTTTATAATCAATTTTTTTAATTTTTGTAATAAGATTTTTCATATTTGCTGTATTTAATGTCTTGAATTTTTCATTTTCATTTTTATATTGAGTAAATATTTTTTTAAATTTTTCTTCACCAGATAAGACACCAAAACGTCTGATACGTTCACGCATGGTTAATCCTCTTCCCAACACATCTTCATATTCGTCGTATTCACCCATATGTTCATACTGTTTAACACCTTGAACAAACTGTTGGTCATTAACTGTTTCTTCTTCTTCATCTTCTTGACGTTGTGTATCGTAATCGTCATCGTCATCTGAATCACCTCTAGTGTTTTCTACAATTCGAAAGGTCATACCACCATTACTTTCGTCATCTGATTCTTGCCCTTCATCACTAGGGGTTCTGAAGTCATTATCTGATTCATATTCATCATCGTCACTCATTTATTTTATTATAACCTATTTAAAATTTAAATGGTATTATAAAAAGATAAAGATGGATAACGCAACATTTTTAAACTTTAAAGCCATTACAACTTTTGTAAACGATTTGTATACCGAGTTTGGTAGTAAACATAAAAGTATCAGTCTTTACCATCGTTTATTAGAAAAAACTGGTATCATGCATACTGGTCCAATTTTAAAACATATTGACTGTTTTCGAACGTTTTTTAATACCAATAAAGATGCAATGGAAACACAAGATTTTTCCAAACTTACTGAAACGAAAATCAGTTATAGTGAACGAGTTTATATTGATATTGGTGTGATTTTTAATCAAAGTGACGCTGAATGTACTAAAATTATTTGGCAACATCTGTTAACCATTTGGGGTTTAATTGATCCATCCAGTCAAGCAAAACAAACCTTACGAGAAATGTTGAAAAATGAAGATGGTTCGGAGAATAAAGAAGCAGATTTTTTGAGTACTATTATTGAGAAAGTAGAAAAGTCTGTTGATCCCAGTAAAATGTCGGGCAGTAATCCAATGGAAATGGTTAGCGGTTTAATGCAATCTGGAGTCTTTAATGACCTTATTTCAGGAATGCAAGGTGGCTTGTCAGATGGTTCATTAGATATGAGTAAATTAATGGGAAGTGTCCAAGGTATGATGTCAAAGATGGCACCAGATGGTCAAATCCCACCAGAAATTTCTGGCATGATGAACATGATGGGACCAATGTTGAGCAAGATGGGCAGTGGTATGCAAAACAAAAAATAAAAAGTGTAGAGAAGTATTTATATTTACGTATAATATAAATAATATGTCTAACAATATGTCAAACAATAACACACAAATTGATATTGATCATCCATTAGATGAACAATCAAAGAAAATAATCAAATGTTTTACCGAAATAATAGATGCATTAATAACACTAAATAATAAATATGAATATTCTTCTTTTACAGAGTACAAAACCGAATACGATGATTTTATTAAAAAAAGTAATAATTTTATAAATTGTTGTGGTGAACAAGCTAAAGCCAAACCAATCCAAACCATACGTCAAAAAATGGATAGTATAACAACAAACGTAACTCATCAATATAAGATTAATAGAGGCGAAATAAAGCCTGTATACGGAGAAACATTTAAAGTAAAAAATTTTGAAGATGATATTATCAACTTACATAAAGTATTTATGATATTAATGATGTATCTAGTAACAGATATTACTATGTTGAAAGAAGTGTTAGAGATTTATGGGAGAAAATACAGAAAAAATGAATATGGTGAAGTTGCGCTTAAAATGGGCTTTAAGAGTAAAAACAAAAAACAACGTTCTAAGCAAAGATCTAAGCAAAGATCTAAACGAACATCTAAGCAAAGATCTAAAAAACGTTCAACTAAACGTTCTAAAAAGCAATCTAAAAAATAAAGAATTTAATTTAGAATTTATATTTTTGTAAATATAAATGTCTCTCAAGTATTATTTTTTATATGGAGTTATTGCTATTTCATGTATTATTCTAGGTGCAACTTTACCAAAAGAAAAAATTTTGAATAAATCAAAAAACAATTATGAAGATAATACTAGTACTACATCAATTATTTTAATTGCTATAGGTGCATTTTTATTGTGTCTACCAGGTATTCTTTTAATTTATCATGCCAGTAAATTATAAACCGCTACTTCCAAAGCCTCCATCACCTCGTAGTGTACTTGAAAGTTCTTCATTATTCTTTTCTACAACCTCTACTTTTTCATAACATTTTACAACCAGTTGAGCAATTCGATCCCCTTTGTTAAACATAAAAGGTTGATCGCTTAAATTGAATAATAAAACTCCAACGTTACCTCGATAATCTTCGTCAATTACTCCAGCTCCAATGTGAATACCGTTTTTAAGAGCCAATCCACTACGTGGTAAGATATGTCCAAAAGTTCCTTCCTGTAATTCAATCGCAATATCAAGAGGAACAAGAAGTCGTTGAAGCGGTTGTATGGTAGCAGAAATAGGTGAATATAAATCAAGGCCAGCAGCATGGTTAGATCCGCGTTTAGGAATAATCCCATTTACTGATAATTTAGATACAATGAGACTCATTTTATTAGATAATGTAATGTTTAAATTGGCTTTGTCCATGCACCAAATTTTGTATAACCACTTTGCAACCAATCATATGTATAACCTCTTTCTTCTAAATAAACAAATGCATCTATTTCTGTATTTGTTTCTTGATCCCATAAAACAATAGTAGATTCGTTACAATCTTCAATCCATTCACCATCTTTCAATATCTTTTGAGAATAATCTAATTTTTCACAATTATCACGAAATCTTTCATAAGTTGATGGAAAGAGATGTGCACGATAAAAAACTTTATCATAAAAAGTTAGATGATTAAATTTACATGTGGTTTGTTTATTTGTTTTTTTATAAATATGTAAAGTAGGCTTTGAATATAAAGCAAAATAATAAATTTGTATTTCTTCCATTTATATTTTATTTATATTTTTATATTGTCATTTTTTTTAATTAAATTTAAATTAATAAATAAGATGGCTTTAGCTTTAATTGATTTACCTGCATTAAGGCAAATTGAAGATATTAATAGGTTACCAAACCGTGATACTATTGTTCTTCATAATGATGCGATGTTGGCTTTTATAGAAATTTCTGAAATACAATTGGCTTATTTATCTGGAAATATAACAGCAAATATGGCTAATGAAAATATACGTAAAGCAGCACTTCGAATTGAAGAAAATAAAAAAGATGTGTCAATGACCAAAATAATCACTTACACGGGAAGTAGTTTAACTGCAGGGTTTTCATGGACTATTTTTTGGCCTCACTGGCAAACATTACAAAATACAATGACATTGGCTGTAGATTCATATATGAGTTTACTAAAAACAAATCCTGTAAGTGGTCTAAAAACTGCAGCTGATTTACTAGGACCTGAACTTCAACATTGTATTACAAATGGTGGTGTGCTATGTGTATTATCAGAAACATTTTCAGAAAAATGGGTTTATTTTTCAGATGTCATTCATTCCATGATGAAAAATCTTGGTCTTTCTTCACCACAACCAATTTTTAATGAAATTGCAAAATTACAATCTGTAGAGATCCCTATAATAGATCAGGGTATAATAAGTTCATCACTTGATAGTGTATGGTCAGCTACAACACGTGCATCAGCCAAAATGTTTAATGCATTGGTTTTAACAAATGAAAAATTACACGGAAACCCGTCTAAACAAACACTTGAAATAATTCAAACACATGCTAAACATATACAAGAAACTAGTTCTAATTTACTTGATTACTTTACATATATGATTGCTGGATTTACCATATTATGTTTTTTAATTTGGTTCTATAGAAAACTAGACAAAAAATCTATTATGAAAAAACGTGAACAACTTGAAAATGATGTAAGAAAACAAATGGAACAACACGCGTTGGGTTATGAACCCGAATTTCATTTACGAAAAGTAAAACAATCAAAATGTCGTTCATGTTCAAAACGATCAACGCGTGGTAAAAAATTATAAACAAAACACGGGCATATATTTTTAAGGTTGTTTTAACCTTAAAAATACTATTTTGTTGACTACTTATACGTTTGTTTTATAAAATTCGACTACTTTTGGGTCTACGGTAATTCGATACGGATTGAATTTTTTCAAATATAATCCATCTAAACTTCGTAGACGACTTAACCCCACGTATGCCATATGATTTTCAAATACACTATTTCCAAGATCGATAATCGCTTTGTCAAGTGAACATCCTTGGCTTTTGTGAATAGATAGACAAAACGCTAACTTTAACGGAAATTGTAAACGAGTTCCCAAATGTTTACCATCTTCTTCCATTTTAAATTCGTGCCTTTCAAATGGTAAAATTTCTCCAGTTATACGCTTTACAAAAATCAAATCGGATTCAAGTGATGTAATCACACCTTGTAAACCATTCACTAACCCTTCTTCAACATTTATATTTACCATCAACATCACTTGTGCACCAACTTTTAATTCCAGTACACGTGGTGAAATCATGTCCAATAAACTTGTAATTGTTTTGTCGGGTGTATTATCGTTGGCAATATAGTATACACTTTCATTTGGATTTTTGTTTAATTCTTCTTTATTGATGGCATCGACATCTTCACGTTTACTCATTAGATACACCGGTTTAATTTCAAATTCATCATTCTCTTTTGAGTCATTCAACTCCATCAAATCTTGATAAGCTTTCACTCGTTTAAATAACTCAACATTGTCTTCTGGAAAATGTTCAGCTTTACGAGCACGAGAAAGTAAACTTGCATATTTTTCATCATGAAATCGATATACTTTTTCCAATAAAATAGTATTAAATTCTGCTTCCAACCAGCTTTTTGATTCAAATGCATAATCATCATTAATTGGTGGAAGTTGATAAAAATCTCCCGTGACAATAAGGCAAATTCCACCAAATGGTTTTTGATTTTTGCGAATAATTTTAAACGTTTCATTAAGAACATTAATGTACTTTTTACCCAACATACTGATTTCGTCGATAACCAAAACATCACATTCTAGAATTCGTTGAATGGCTTTATTTTTTTTCATTTTTTTAATTACATCTTTGATAATATAGTTATGTGACAAAACACCAATTCCCGAAAAACGGTGAATGGTTTGACCTTTAATTAGATAAGAAGAAACTCCAGTAGTACTTGTAACACAAAATTGCACTAAATCCTGAAGATCATCACGAAGTTTATGAATCAAATAAGATTTTCCACTACCACCAGGGCCGGTTAAAAAGATATTTTTATGTTGTTTTACAAGATTGTGTAGATTGTCATAATTTGCTGACATTTTTATTCTTTTTTATTTTTCAAAACTTTTATTTCAATTTTAAATGTTTGATCTTTGTTATAAATATGGCTATTATATTGTTTTTTGGTGGAAGAGGCTGGATTGGTAAACAACTGGTTGAATTGTTACGAGGCCACCTAAGTATTGATAGTATAATATTATCAACTGTTAGACCTCAGCATATAGAAGAACTTCGCACAGAACTTGATAATGTTAAACCAACTCATGTCGTAAGCACGATTGGACGGACTCATGGTAAAATTAATAATAAAGAAATTCCTACCATTGATTATCTTGAATACGATGGTAAATTACAAGAAAATGTAATTGATAATCTTTATGCACCAATTACACTTGCACATGAATGTCAACGTCGAAATATCCATTATACCTATCTTGGTACTGGATGTATTTTTGAATACGATGATACTCATTCTAACGGAATAGGATTTTTAGAAGATGATGAACCGAATTTTTTTGGATCTAGCTATTCGATTATTAAAGGAGTTACCGATCAATTGATGCACCAGTTTTCTGATAGTGTACTAAATGTTCGTATTCGAATGCCTATTACATCTGACCCAAATCCACGTGATTTTATTACTAAAATTGTAAATTACACAAAGATTTGTAGTATGGCAAATTCGATGACTGTATTAGATGAACTACTTCCATTATTAGTGGAGATGATACTAGATTATCGAACAGGAACTATTCATTTAACAAATCCGGGAACTATTTCTCATGATGAAATTCTTACACTTTATAAAGAAATAATTGATTCAACAAAGACATGGCAGACCATGACATATGAAGAACAATCATTACTTCTTAAATCAAAACGTTCTAATAATGAATTAGATACAACGTTACTTCAACAATGGTTTCCAAATGTACTACCTATTAAAGAATCAATTATTAATGTGTTGAATAACCGCGTTACCAAAAATATTAACTGATTAATTTAAAGAGATGTGAACATTACCTATAATAATTTCATCGTTTGTAGTGGACGCTGAAAATGGTTTAGTAAATAAATATAAATGTCCATGTTTTACATGACTATCTAAAAATTGAATACAACCAATGGTAGCTGAATCTACTCTATAAGTGTTTCCATATTGATCTTCATATTCACCATCACCATGAATAGTAGAAAATATAGCAAACATTACACCAGAAGAAAATTTAAAAGTTCCAAAACGCCGTTCTTTCCAATTTCCTAATTTTGTAATATTACATAATTCATCCCAATCATTGTCAGATAAAATATAAGCAAGATCACCGACGTAATAATTACCAGCTGGAAATTCCATTTCGTGTGTAGTCATCATTTTTTAAACGTTTATACGTTTAAAAATATTAATTCATTTTTAAGTAGAGACCCACTCGTTATATATAATCGCAAATTTCTGGTATATTTTCAGCATTTAATTGAAACGGTTTACAACATCCAAATACTTGACCTGTTGCGACTAAGTTTTTACAATCACTTTCTGATAAATGAGGATTTACAGGTTCATTATTATGTTTATAAACGGCGTGGCGAAAGATACGACAATTGATTTCATTTTTGTAAATAATGATAGATTCTTGGCAATGTGGACAATTTATTATGATATAATCTTCCATCTTTATTTGTAGTATATTATTTTATTAGTATAAACTTTGCTTTGTTGGACAACTTACTAGCCTTATTTGCGTGAAAAATAATAATCAAATAATTGAAATATTTTTCCAATACGAGTATCGTTATAAGCATTTCGGTTATTTTTGCAATTAACATACATGTTTAATAATAAATCGGTGTATTTTTGAGGTTCGTTTAATACTTTATTTAACAAGATATCATTATCAGGATTTTCAGGAGGTACACAAACAGGCATGCATGGGCGAGTAGTCATACTTCCAATTTTTTTTACAATTGGACTGGTAGGATCATTGACATTGAAAAGACTTTCCGTAATAGAACATGAATCCATATTGCAATATTTACGAGTTGCACTATTTAATACAAGGTAATCACCAATGGACATTGTTCCAGGAGCGTTTTGTTGAAATACAGGACTTTGAACAAGACCTACATTAGGTTTTGAAATATCATTATTACGACTGGCAAATTCACACGCTGCATCCCACTCCTTAGAGCACTTTTCGGCCATATAAAGTTGTGCTTCTTCGGAAGCAGGACCTTGTCTCCAGGCTAAACTGCCTTCTGTAAAAAAACTATCTACATCTCTATAAATAGATGATGCAACAGGATCAGTTCTTAGAGCTGGAGATAAAGCTGTCCCAAAATTTCGATTAGGAACATATCCCGATCTATCTTTACTAGCATAATGCACATGACTTTCGTTATTCATTTTATTATAACTACTTTTTTAATTTATTTTTATAATACATCTAAATCTAAATCTTGTTTTATAATAAATGGCCGAACTTAGACAACGTCGTCCTACAAATTCAGATGGTGATTATATTAAACCTGAAGAAATACAATCACCATCTATTAGACAATGTATAAAAATGTCTAAAGAAGATTTTTTAGTACATGAAATACAACTGTTTAAAGATCAAATAGAAGAATCTATACAAATAAAAGATCGAGTTATACGAGAACATATACAAAATGATATTAAAAAAAATATTGATAATTTTTTAAAAGATTTATACTTCTTATACATAGAACTTAATTTGGTTGCACTACAAAAGAGTTTAGGCGTTATTTTACCTGTTATTACATCATGTATAGGAAGTTGTTGTGTAAAATATTATGCTGACATAGGATGGTTATCTATTATAGGGATAATTATGTCAGGATTTTTATTAACAAAATATAATATGGATACTACAAATGTAGATAATATAGAAACACATATAGCAACACTAAAATCTGGTGAAATATTAGATAGTTTAGATAAAATTCTTATAAAAATTGATGGTGAAAAAAAAGATTCATGGGAATGTCCTATTTGTTTTGAAGATACAATTATAGATAAAAGATGGTTAAATCCGTGCATGCATGCTTTTCACGGAACATGCATCAAAGAATGGTGGAAAACTGATAAAAAAACTAAAAATATACCTGATGATGAATATAATTATCCGTGCCCGTTATGTAAACAAAATACTGCAAAAAACGAACCTTTTATTACGGATCATATGTATTTTTCAGAAAAAAAGCTCAAATATGATTTTAATCCAAGCAACAAACGAAGCAACAAACGAAGCAATCGTCGAACGGGGACGGAACCCCGTAAACGAAGCAACAAACAAAGTAATCGTCGCAATGGGGCGGAACCCCGTAAACGAAGCAACAAACGTAGTAACAAACGTAGTAACAAACGTAGTAACAAACGTAGTAACAAACGTCGTAATGGGGCGGAACCCCGTAAACGAAGCAACAAACGTAGTAACAAACGTAGTAACAAACGTAGTAACAAACGTCGTAATGGGAAAGAACCCCGTAAACGTAGTAATATTCACAATGGGAAATAACCCCGTAAACGTAGTAATTAAAAACCGTTGCACGGGGACAGGACCCCTCTTTTTAATTTCATTTTAAATAGACAAAATATAATATAGTAGATATAATAAAGTTTTAATTTAAATGAATCGATTCAAATCGAATAATTATTTATACGACTGGATAAGTTGTATTATACCAGATCGTATTTATTTTGGACCTATTCCAAATTCAGATATGATGGAACAATTAATTGAAAATAAATTCAATCTTATTGTCAATCTAACCGAAACGCCCTATATAATTAATAACACACCTGACATTACCTTTTTACATTTTCCAATTATTGATAATTCTATCCCTGAAAATATACCAGAATATTGTAAATTTATTGTCAACTTGAAACGTCTTTATGAGTCTAATAAAATAAAAATGTATATCCATTGCAAAGGTGGTCATTCTCGAAGTAGTATGGTTACTGTATCCTTATTATTTTGTATTTACAATCAAGAGTTAAAAGAAATTATCAATACTGTAATTAATGCACACCGAAGTCGTGTAACCATTCGCGAAATTTGGAAATATAAGTCTCCATTTAACTACAAACAATTCATGTTTTTATGTAGCATTCACAAAAATGTTTACATTAATAGCAATTCTGATAGTAAAGTATACAATTGGTTATCTCCTAAAAATATTTGGGTTAACAATATGAATACATTGGACGATTATGTACAATGTTCCATTACCAACGGAAAACCTATTCAGTTATTTGATTTGATTAAACAAAACACCTATTTATTATCCCGTATTAAGAACACGTATCTGAAAAAACTAACGTTTATTTTTGAAGACAAAACCGTTAGCGATTTTTATAATTATACATTTAAAAATGTACGCGAACATTTGGCAATCGCCTTCTAAATTTACTTTGTAAATATTAATTATTATCATCATCGGGTTGTACTTTATTCATTTTCAATCTATTATGTATGATATATATATACTAGAAATTGTAAATAATAATAGATCAGATGAACCTCTTATTAATAATGGCATATCTGATTTCATTTGACTATAAGAAATCCATAACGATGATGAAATCATATTTATAATAGAAAATATCAAAGAATATGGATTTGTAGATTTTTTTGTATATAATAAATACATAAAAATAAATCTTCCTGATACAGAAATAGCAGTAGCTGAATAGGCTGTAACTAATTCTGTTGTCATATTTATTTAATAAGAATACATTTTTATAATAAAAAATTATTATAAATAAGCTTAACTTTGGTTAACATAAATTTGGGTAGGTTTTGACTTCAACCTTTTTAAAACTTTCTAGCATTTCATAAATAATCGGTATAATAGACAATAAAATAACCAATGTAATATACAAATATTTATTAATATGCCAATGATAATCTTTTGATGCATAAACAAATGCAACAGGTAATGCAATACTCATAATAAGTGCAGAAATAATCAAAAATTTACGAATATGTGTAGTATACGTAATATTTGGATTTGGTTTTTCTCTATCTTTGGGTAAACATATTCCCCCATTACATTTACAATTTTCCCCGCAATCACTATTTGTTTGGCAATCACAATTAATATCTGTGATGGTTTCATCATGGTAACAAAATTCTTCTGGAATATGAATAACTTTTCTTTCATTAAATGCACCAGCACTAACACATTTTTTCTCTTTACCTTCACAAATGTATTTGCCTAGTAAAAATCTCGATAAATAATAGGTAAGATATCCAAAACCACTAAAAACAATTAAGCATATACAAAACATTGTAAAGCTTTCATAGTTTTTATTTTTTGTAATTAAGAATGCTAACCCAGTCATTATTACTGTATAAAAAATACCAATCACAAGCACATTGGTGTTAAATAAACTTAACGTATCTGGTTTGACGACACCACAATTTTTTTCAAATTTATCTTTATCGAAATCGGAATCTTTACCAGGTAAAATTGTTCCATCATTTTTACTATAAACCCAATCTTGTACGGTACTACATACTTCTATATCATTACAAGTGTTATTATTAATACCTAATAATGTGAGTACTTCTGGACGATCATTACATTTTTTATTAAAACAAAGCGCTTCGGCTGTACCTTGTTTCTGACTACCAGCTGGTGCTACAAAACTATTGTAACAAAGACAGTCAGGAGATGCACTTGTAACAACAAATTGTGAAAGTGTCGTGTTGGATGGTTGAATATTTTCAAAGGAATAATTTGACATGCAATACGTTTCAATATTATCTTTTGTTCGATTGCTTTGATAATACGAAAACGGAATGGTTCCTGTTTCTTGTATAATCTTGTTGATCATAGAATTTGTATAATTCATTTTTCCACCAAGTTGACTTTCAAAATAAGCAAGTGTCATGACAGACCATTTTGTGACCTTAACAGTAATAGGTGCTGCTACAAAAAATTCATAATAAGGGCGATCATCTAATTGATTATATTGAAAAAAAGGTACAAGTTTATTGTTGTTTGGATCTGTAACTGGTTTTTTTAGTATGGATAATGTATTATTTGTACTAGAAAGAAAGATGGACTCATTTGGGTATAAAAAGTTATTAATCGATTCAAATTCAGGGTCAGATAAAGGCAATTTTGTATTATTATTTATACCTTCACGATCTCGAAAAAAATTGGAAAGTATCAATCTAAAAAACGTATCAGGATCTTGAAAGGTACCATATTCATCTATTTGATCAAATGATAAATAAACAGTAAGATAACAATCACCATTACTCGGGTCTTGATATGCTTCAGGAAAAAGTAACGTTTTTTTAATCATATCTAGTTTACTTTTTTGATCATAAAAAATAGTATCAAGAATATTACATAAATCATCTTTATAGTTTGATAAATTGGTTAATCGATTACAGTTAAATAAAAAGTCATTTCTATTATCAGCTTTAAATGGTCCTGTTTGATAGATTTGGTGGTAGAAAATATTGGATATCATGTAAATAATGCTTGTATTGCTTACATAATTCTGAACAGCTAATGGTAAAGGTGTTTTGGTTGCTCCTATATTTTTAGAAATATTAGTTACAATATTCGGTAAATAGATTAATGAATTTTCTGTGATTTCATTTTGAAATACATTTGCATAAAAACGTGCAAAAATAGAACCTTTATTTGGATTAGAAATATCAAAATCAAGTTTCCAGCCATTGTCTTGTACACCTAATAAATCATTATTAATTGAAAAATTGGTGAAATAAGAGGTTGGATCTACACTTGTTTTTACACATTGACCTTGAATAGAAGAATCGATAACTGTCGATAATTGCGATGAAAATTCACCAGACCAGGCTTTACCTTTACATGTATATATACAATTTGATGTACTATATGTATCACCACTTCCTGGAGAATATTTATTAGTACAGCTTTCTTTTTTTACATCGATATTTGTATCTGTATCAATATAAAACTTATTGGTAGGTAGTTTTTCATATACACATTTAGTTTTATTACTTTCAGGGCATACACATCCTTGTGTAGACATTTTCCCGTCTTTATAGGTACCTTCAATACTTGTAATTTCTATATTATTTTTAAATTGTACAACATTTGGACCAGACCATCCAATATTAACAATTGGATAAAATACACCATATGAAAAACTTTTATCAAAATTGGTTTTTGTTGTCATTCATATTTATTATTTATAAAAAATAATAAAATCACATGTTTTAGTTGACTCTTTTAGTTGACTCTAACATCACCATTTTGTGACCGTGAACGCCACCACATCATTACAATAACCAACAATAAAATAATTCCAATAATTAACCATCCCCAACCTCTCATAAACGATGAAAATTTATACATTTGGTCGTTACAAAAACCTGTCATTCCAATTAATTCACCGCCTTTAGATTCTGGTAACGCATTACGAAAATCATATACATCACCAATTTTCAATTGATAACAATAATTGTCATAATTAGATGCTACATTTTTTGCTAATCCAATAACATTATCACCATTTTTGTTCTTGCATTTTACAAATTCATCACTATCTATATAAATGGATAATGGCAAGTTTAACATATCTACCAACATGAAACGGGCAAATTTAGCACGTCGATGGCTGTCATCATCAAAACTTAAATATTCTTCCCATTCTTTATCATTTAAATTTGCCATGATCAAATTATCAGCAATAACAAACTCACCTACTGTTTCCATAAGTGTTGACTCTCGTGGACATTTATTAAAGTCTCCAGGTTTTCCTTTAACATGTTTCATAAACGCACCAGGTGTACAAATTGCAGCATCTCTCCCCTCAACACCTTTAAGATATTGTATAGGAATTTTATATTGTAAACCATCTTCTGAATAAACAAGTTTTAACGGATTGGGTGGGAGATCAATTCCTGTATCAATTGCATATTGTTGATAATTTTTAATTAAATTTTCAAGGTTTAAATAAGTTGCTTTATTATATCCACCATTTATAGCAATATTTCCACCTCCAACGCTAGAAATAACAATCTGTAACAAATTTGCCCCAGATTTAGAAAAATCGGACGGAAGTAATGGGTAAATATAACGCAATGGAGGTTCTGATAAAGATGTACGTGTTTCTTTCAATTCACTACAACTTGCACTTCCGCAATTAGTTCCTCCAGGAATACAGTCTTTATAATCATTAAAATAAGGAGGCCATTTATATAAAAACGAACAAGCAAAAAATAACACAATAATAAGAAGAATAACAGGAAATGTATTCAATACACTTGTAGCGCTTTTTGATACAGAATAGCCAAGTGCCAATATCACCAATGCTAATGCTACTAAAAAACTTGCTAATCCGGCTACTTCTGCTTTTGCTTTTTGTTCAGCTGTTTGCGAAACTTTATTAATAATGGAAGCAGTTTGTTGGTTATTTAATGTTTGTTGAGATAAGAAATCGCCTTCTGAACTAAAATCAATATTGACATCACCATGCAGCGTTGAATTTTCACAATGAAATGTATTATCAATTGAACTATACTGAGATACACCAGCTGTCATTGCATTAATCACTTCAGTTGAAGCATTCACAAACATGGAAGAGCTATTACTGGCATCAGCATATCCTAAACCTAATGAACCGACAGCAGATACAGCTTCTTGTAGCATTTTTTGTTGAATGTCATTTTCTATATTGGCATTTTGCATGGCAGTAACAATTTGAGAACTACTTTGGGCGACTTTAGCAACTGTATTTGCATTGACATTACCTTGTACATCACAGTTTTCAAAAAGAATTTTATTTTGTATTTTACTAACTTGACTAGCGTTTGCTTCTGTTTTATTTTCTACATAATTGGATACATTTGTAATTGCATCAGCTACATTCTTTGATTTTGAAGCACCCATTATTTATTTTATACTATTAATTATTTATTATTATTTTAATAAAATGAGTTCAGAGTCTAGCACATTATTACCTGAAGCTAGTCTAAATTTGGAGTCTAATACAGGGTCTAACGCGGGATCTAACGTAGAATCTAACGTGTATTCTAACGTAGAATCTAACCTTGGATCTAACGTAGAATCACCTTATTATGAACCAGACAGTGGTATTAATTGGTGGATTGTAGTTCTCATTGTTGTTATTATTCTTGGTATCATTGGAGTTATTTTATACTTTACTGTGTTTCGTAAGAAAAAGTGTACATCTAATGCTGATTGCAACAACCAAGTTTGTAACATAAATGGTGAATGTGTTGACCCTGATCGTAAAGTCGAAACATGTTATGGTGAAAATGCTTGTAAAGCTCCACGAATCTGTGTAAATGATGTTTGTGAATGCCCATCTTACGAAAGCAAAGCTCAAGATGGAAAATTGGTTAAAAAAGTAGGTCCTAACTGTGAATACAATGATGAACTATGTAATAATCAAGGTATTGTTGGAAATGACGGTAAATGTGTTTGTAACAGTTATATTAGTCCGGCAACTGGAAAAAGTAAACAATACATTGGCAAAAATTGCGAAATGAGTGATTATGATTGCAAAAAAGATGATATATATGGTATTAAAAATGCAAATGGAACGTGTGATTATTGCAGTCCTAATGGTAAAAAAGATGAAAAATCAGAAAATTGTGTGTGCAATCATGGATTTTTAATGCCTTATTGTCGACAAAAATATACAGATGCTAATTGTAACCGTGGAAAAGTTAATGATTTCGATACAACAACAAATTGCTTGTGTGAAGATGGATGGGATCCAGCTACCGATTGTAAAGAGTGTTTACCAGGACGAGGACCAGGTAATGGCGATTGTAGTTTAAAATTATATTCTGCTGATGGTAAAACGCCAAAAGAACATACTTTTTCTGTAAAAGGAGGCGATAGTGATTATGATTATACTAATTGGTGTTTTGATACAGGTAAATGGACATATGAAGGTAAAGGTAATGAAGTATGTAAACATATGTTTGGACCAGACGCTAAGACTGCAAACTCGTATTGTTCACATGATGATGCTTGCGCAGGTATTACAAATAGATTCAATTGCGTTGTACCTAAATTCTATGTAAATAAAGATGAAAATGTAGATAATGATAGTTATAAGGAATGTAATGTTAATGGACCTGATAGTGGAGGTAGAAAAACAACTTTATATCCAGCAGGATTTACAATTATAGGTTCAGATGGTAATAAGTATCCATCAAAATAATAGCTCTTCCGGCGTTTTAAGTTACCCTCATTTATAATAAAAATAAACCAGTTTAAAAATATTAACAATTATTAGCCAATTTCTTAAGTGTATTTTTGGTATAGAAAGCGGTGTAAAATTGAAATAAACATTTAATAAAATGAAAATAATAAAAATGGATAAATACACATTCAATACAACATTAGAAAATTTTTTATCAAATAATGGACCTATAAAAGAGCTAAATTCTGATAATGAAACATGGACTCTATCTAAACCTATTAGTATTACTCGTGTATCTTTCCATATTTATGATTATATTAAAGAAAAAAGTCTTCAACATCCTTATAAATCTAGTATATTTTTCTGTGATGAAAATTTAAAAAAATTATACAATATAACTGATAATAGTATTGAAAAAGAATTTTGGACGATTAAAGATATGGTAAAGAGTCACGTTAAGAGACTAACGTAGATACTAACGTAGACACTCGCGTTTTGTACTAAAAAAGTGGTTTTAAAGAAAAAGATTATTAGTAAACAAACTATGAAATATAATATTCATTATCCATTATTATTTGAAATGTTTAAAGCGCTTGATATACAATCAGAAGAGTTAGACGAATACGAAGAAGTAGTTAAAGTTAATAAACATGCAATAGGTACATTATTATGCTGGTTACGTAACAATATTGATCATATAACAAACGAACGTTGGAATGATATTAGTGATTCATTTCGATTTACGTCATTTACAAATGAATCAAAAAGTGTAAACATGTATTTTATATTATCTAATTGTACATCAAAACATAGAGATATTTTACGATTATTTCTAATGGAATTGCTAAAAGAAGATAATCACCACACAGAAAACTTAAGTATTGATGAAGTATTTAATTATACATTATCAGGTTGTTAACGCTAAAGTTATAAAATTAAATTTTTTAATTTTATATAAATAAAACAATGAATCTCGTTAATTTATTGTTAGAAGCATGTATATTAGGTGTATTAAATGTCATCTTTGGATTCATTGTATCCTATATTTCAATGGGTGAAAAAGCAAAAACATTTGAACATTGGAAGAGCGTTTTAATCGGTTTCTTTATAGCCGGTGTTCTTATACATTTGTTTTGCGAAATGTCTGGTATCAACAAGACATACTGTATAAAAGGCAATGCTTGTAAAGTTAATTTAGCCTAAGTTAATTCTAAGTTAATTCTAAGTTAATTAACCTTGCTTATTTTTATAATAGTAACTTATAAAAATTGTAATTATATATAAATGGGTAACAAAGACTTAAAAAAGAGTTAAAAAAGAGTATTTATGAATTTAATTAATGACCTAGAACTAGTTTTATTTTATTTTTTGACACCACGTGATCTTTTAGAATATCGTTGTTTAACAAAAAATAAAAATAAAATCATTACAAACTTTTTAAAAAAAACAAGCCATACAACTCGTTTATTATTACTTATTTGTCCAATGTGTGGAAACGATTGGATTAATACTGAAAAAATCTCCTCTGATCTCACCTTTAAAGATATCGATGACAAAGATAGTACAGTAGAACGCGTTTTGTACATCGAACAAAAATTTCCAGAAGATGAAACTTTTCGTAAACATCTTTTCTGTAAAGAATGTGAAGACTATTGCGATGATTATCATATTCCATTTTTTACAAAACAAACATTCATGTCTCATTTTGTTTTGCGCAATTTTTGTAATTATGTATTACACGTTGATTATTATCACGATTCACCTTGGACGTTTATAACAAGTGAAACAAAAGAAGGACTAGCTTGGAATCAATATAATTATGATAAATTTGTTGAAATCATTTACGATCAAATTGAATATGATGAACATGATCATGATGATTACGACGATATATAAATATATCACAGCCTTTTCACAAAAGGCCGTACCCCAAAACAGACCACCGAGCTTTGCTCGGCGCGGGCGGAGCCGTAAACGGATGTTTTTAGTCTTAAACCAGTTTAAAATATTAACAAATAACATTATTAAAAAATAGTGGATAGCATGTGAAATATATTTATCACTACACAATGTTTTTAGCTGTTTTGGGGTAAGTCAGCGGGGCTGACGCTCCCGAAGGGAGCAGGCTTTTTTCGAAAAGACTGTTGATTATTTATAGCTTTTATAAATATCATACAATTCTAGAATTACAATTTCTGGATAAAATCTTGGATCATCAATATCACTAACTTCTTCGTAAAAAGCGTGAGCTCTATTATCATAAGATTCTTCGAAAACATCTATGAAAACCTTTGTATCATATGGCTCTTCAAAACGTTCAATAGGATCAAATAATTTACTTAAATATGTTTTAAGAGGTTTTGGTAAACTTGGATAAGGTTGAAAATGTAATGCAGCAAATAATAAACGTAAATCTTGTGATTTATTTAAACATCGTTTATCATCTTTATATCGATCAGTATGTATTATTATGTTTGGTAACTCACAACATTTTGTTAAATCTGCGCAAGCCATACCCAAATCAATAATATAAGGACGATAATCACTTGAAATAGTTTCGTCATACAATTCAATGATATTTTTATTTTCATTTTCTTCTATCATTTTAAACATAATATTACCAGGGTGAAAATCACCATGTGTAAAATGAATAGCTTTTTGAAGACATAATAAATAATATGTAATTTGTATAAGAACTTTTAGTACAATCACACTGTTTTGAATTTCTTTGAAAAATCTAACTCCATTCATCTCTAATTTTTCCATAACAGATACAAGACAAAGTTTGTTATCGTCCGTGATATCTTTGTATAGCTTTTTAATTTCCGGAAAAGGTTGTGGAAAAAATCTATCAAAAGTAATCATTGCTGCATGGAAATAATATAATAAAACACTCGTTAAATTTTCTTCTATAAAAGCTGAAAGATATTTATTTTTATCAGAAACAATAAGACGTGTCCCTGTATCAATATAATTAATCTTATCGGTAGTGACTTTTAGTACATCATTTGTATCAACATCATTATAAATTATACCATATGAACCCTTTCCAATTTGTATTAAATTCTTATATTTTGATGGAAGTATTTCTAATAAATCTACAAGATAAATAGCATCAGTTTTATTTTTAAAAATTTTACATAAGAGTTCTTTAATAACAACAACGTTATGCGAGTTTGAGTCTATAATATCCAGTAATAATGGGAGAACTTTATTTAGATGGTTACAATCAAATGTAATTGTACTATTTCTAGAGTTATTCACACCCATTTTATATTTTATAAAATTGTTTTTATAAAGTTAAATTACCTAAAAAGAAAATACTCAACAGTATACTAAGACAAAAAACTAAGAACTACAAGTATGTTATCTAAAATCCAATTTGAACAATCTGAAACAATTCAGCAACCTATTATTGATTCTGCTCATCGAATTTTTTGCATCGATGTGTCAGGTTCAATGTTTGGAGAGTTACCCGATATTCGTCGCCAATTAAAGAATAAAATTCCTACTGCTATTCGTGAAAATGATTACATGACATTGATTTGGTTTTCTGGTAAAGGTCAATTCGGTACCATTTTTGAACATATTTCGATTAATGATTTGAAAGATTTATCTAATATTAATAATGCTATTGACCGTTATCTTAAAACGGTTGGTCTAACTGGTTTTGTTGAACCTATTAAATTGGCTAAAAAGTTAGCTGAAACCTACGTTGAGCAACCTCAAGTTTTTTTTCTAACGGATGGTGGTGAAAATAGTTGGAACATTCAGGAATGCGAAAAAGCATTTGAAGATATGAAAGATATTCCATTGATTATCGTTGAATACCAATATTATTGCGATCGCATTTTTTTGTCTCGTTTGGCTGAATTATCTAACGGTGTTTCTATTTTTAATGAAAATTTTGAGTCGTATGATGTATCGTTTGACAGTTACATGAAAAATAAAGTATCCAAGATGAAGACTATCGAAAGTGGTTTACCCATTATTTATATTGATAATGGAACATTTGTATCAAAGATGCCTACTGCTGAAAGTCTTGGTATCTTTCGAATTCCCATTCATGTAGACCAAGTTTGGAAAGTTGATTCAACACAATCGTTTAATGAAGAAGTAGTTGCAAATGACGTTTATTTGACAATGTTGTACGCGTTGCAAACCAAACAACCAGATATCATGGAAAAATGTGTGAATGTTCTAGGTGATGTTTATATCACCAAACAATACTCAGTTTGTTTTTCCAAACAAGATAAATCTCGATTATTTGAACATATTACGAATTGTGTAACTGATCCAACCAATTTTGCCTTTAAAGAAGGCGTTGATATTAATTTTAAAATCGATGACAATGCATTTACGATTGTGGACTTGTTACAAATTCTTCAAGGAGATAATAAATCACGTTATTACGCCTATCATCCATCCGTTAATTATAACCGTATTTCGAAAGAAATTAAAGATGATGAAATTGAATTTATTCCAAATCGAGAATTAGGATCGAGCTTTCATTTAGTTTATCATCAATCTCGTGCAAATATTTCCATTTGCTGTCAAGTAGTTGGTCATGAAAAGAATAAACAAACTGAAGAAATGAAACCTGTTACATCGTTTCGTAATTTTACTATTGTAAAAGATGGAATTAAAAATATGGATACTATTGCTGTTTCTTTTTCAGCAGAAACATTTGAAGTATTGAAAAACACATATTTGTTTTCGGAGATTGACATCTATGATGAAAATAAAGTATATGTGTTGAATTTGAAAAATCTGCCGGTAGTGAATCGTAAATTTGCAAAGGTTGTATTTACTGATGATGATTTTTGCACATCTCATGTACAATTAAATTCATTAAAGTCTCAAATGAAATATATTAAAAAAATGATTCAAAATAGTGTAGTGGAAAAAGACGATGATGAAGAAAAAGAAAAATCAACTTTTGAACGTAAAAAACCCGACCCAGATGCTGTTCGCGATTTTTATATTGCACCTGAATTACAAGTAAAGATTTCCAAATGTTCGTCGGTTCCTACTATCAACGAGAAATTGTTGGCAAAATTAGATGGACCTGTGGCAAAATTGACTTTATCAGAATGGTTAATGCTTGGTATTCATAGTGAATACAAGAGCATTTTGGGTGACAAATTGAATTGGTTGCAAACGAAACAAACTGAATTGAAGCAATCTATTCATCAATTGACGACGTATTTGGAACAAGCTAAAATGGCATTACTGATTGGGGGATGTTGGTTTAGTAATTGCAATGCTGACCAAAAGACATTTAGTGTGTCTTTTCAAGAAAAATCATTTGAAGTTAATGTAGAAATTAACGATATTAATGTTTATATGTAGCGCGGTTCCGCAGAGGGGTCCCGGCCCCTCACGCCGGCGTTTAAAAATAATGAGTATAAATTTAAATTTATAATAAATAATTATTATAAAAAATAGAGAGATGTTTGGTTCAAGTTAGTTAGCAAAAATGTCGTAAAGTGATTTAAAGAAATGGTAATATATGTAGCATCTATCGTATAGTGGCTATTATCTCACTCTTCCAAAGTGAGGACGCGGATTCGATTTCCGCTAGATGCAATTTTTATGGTTTACTATAAAAATTTAAAGCTATTTATTTCTTTTTCAAATAATCCGTATTTTGACTAAATCTTCTTTATCAATATCTTTTGACACATCTAAGTCAACTTTTTTTAATTCGTCAACTAAGTCATCTTTATTTAATCCCATTCTATCGATAGCTTTTTCTATATAATATAAATCATGATGAATGAGTATTTCATCTTCAAGACTATTTTCTTGAATATCATCAATTTTTAAACTTTTTGCTAGTGCAATAACATCACTATTAGATACTATTTCTATCTTTGTTACTTGTAAAGGTTTTGAGAAATCATCCAAATAATTTAAAAGTTGTTCTGATGTAGGTCGATCAGGATATGGATTTAACATATTAAAAAGTGCAATTTTATAAGGTTTAGATAAAGACAATTTTTTTATTTTTTCCTTAACTTTTGTATATTCTTCTTCTTTAGTTTTATTAACTAAATAAATCGGTAAAGATGATTCATCTGTTAGTATCTCTAAAAATGTCATACCAAGAGAATAAATATCAGAAAGTCCATTAACTTTATAAGAAGGATTCAAAAATAAATATGGATCCATATAAGATACTGTTCCAGCGTTTTTTACTTCACGACAACGAATTATATCATGTTCTGATGTCATCCCGCAACCAAACCCTAGATCAATTAGTTTCAATTGACCATCTTTGGTAATCATAATATTATCAGGTTTAATATCACGGTGTAAAATACCCTTAGAATGGATATATTGTAAAATAGTAATCATTTCTTTCATAAAAACCTCAATCTTATCTATGTCTATATGCGATTCTGATAACGTTTTTCCATCAATGTATTCCATTACAATAAAAAACGACTTGTTGAAATCGTTATAGTAATAATCATAAATACAAACAATACCAGGATAACAATGAGGACTTTTAGATAATTTATTATACAATTTTATTTCATTTTTATACATACTTATCATATCAGATAGAACATTTTCTTTTTCTACTGATGATAATCTTTCAAAATTAGGAGGTTGTTTAAGTAATAGTTGTTTGATAGCATACTTTGTAGGTAATTTTTTATATTTTTTTTCGTCTTTATCCATAAATTCTATTTCATATCCTTCATAAACTGCACCAAAAGATCCTTTTCCTAAATTTTTTTCAGTAACTAGATAGTGTTTTCCACTATCACTTGCTGTAAAAATAACTTCTTCATCTGACATTTATTTATTATTTATTTATTGTATAATTTATAATTAAATTTATAAATTTAAATTTACACCATTTCATACGTTGGATCAATTTCATAAATTGGATTTAATCGTTTTTTTCTATTGATAAAAAAATCACTATTATTGTTTCTAAATTTATATGTCAAGATAACTAGCAAAATAAAAAATAACATTACAAAATCAATCATCTTTATTTATATAAAATAAATGATATTCAATTGGTTACGTTTATTAATTCATATTTTTGTTCTGGTTTCATTTTTTGTTTCATCTAAAACAGTCTATCCTAGTTATGGTAAATACAATACATTCACGCAAATAACGAATGATATCGTAAATGGAGTTGAAGATTTTTCGTGGGTTGGATCCATAAAAGGTCGTAATGATGCAAGAGTTTTATTTAGTCCTACGCGTAGTATGAAAAAAGGTATCGAAATCATCTTTGGTGCAAAAGGAAATAATGAAATCGAAATTTATGACATGCATGATGGTTCTGGAGACTTTAACTTTATTGCACCGATTTATCATGGGCAAATTCTGTCTGAATATGAATATCGTAATTATTGGATCAATTGGATAAATGGAGAAATTACAATCGGATTTGGTAATAAGTCTATCGTAATATGATTTTATCTTATCGTAATGATGCACTTGAAGCTGAAACAAAGTGGATTATGCCTCGTATAGGTAAATATTACATTCGTTATGTTTCGTTTTCTTCATGGGATATGCCAATTTTTTATAAAAAGATAGTTATTGGTAGAGGCATCTTACCTTTACCAGGTGTATTTTCCGTTGCGGCAAATTATGAACAATTTAACCAACCAAATATGTTTTGGCTTTCATCTTCTTTTTTTGAAATTGTAATTGAAGTACAGGGGCTAAGTGATGTTTGTATCGGATTTTTAACTACCCATAAATGGAAAAATACTGAAGATATTAACGCAATAGAAGTAATATTAAATGATGCATTAAATCGACAACATACATATCCACGCAATCTAATTCGATCAGGTACAGGTAACTCTGGTGTTATTTTTGCTATTTCAAATGATACAAAAGATGTACTTTCTCCAGTAGAATTTCGGAAATTTTGGATTTCATACTATAACCGAAAAATGTCTGTTGGATATGGTGATAGTATCGGTAAAAATGAATTCATGTCAACAGATGAACCTTTACCATTGTTTCCAACCAATAAAGTTGTTTTGGGATTTACAGGTTATTTTTTGTCTTACGCAGTTCGTATTTTATCGGTTTTGTCTAATGATGTTGATTATACACTTATGCATAATTATAATTATAAAGTTAATTCCAAGGTTAATTCCAATGTTAATTCCAAAGTTAATTCTAATTCTAAAAAAGTTAATCATCAAATTGTACCAATTTCATTTCATTATGGCAGGCAAAAACCTTATTTACCATTTATTCCACCAAAAAAGCCTCAAGAATGTTTGATGCAATGTAGAGCTTTACGTTTATATTCTATAAGCTTGCCTGTATTTGCTCGTTATCAATGGTGGCATAATGGAGCATATTGCGCTGAAGTAGCTATTCAACAAGCAGCGATGTCATTAGGTAATTATTATAGCCAAGCAGTAATAAGGAAAGCATCACCTTATCCTGGTGATGCAACGTTTTTCGGAGATTCTATCATTGGATACGAAATTATACCAGATAATATTGAAAAAACACTCAAACATTTGGGCATCCCATTTACAAGTTACAAAAAAAGTAAAGGTCAAAGTAATTACTTTAAATGGATTAAATATCATCTTGTTCGTGGCCATCCTATTATTTGGTATGTACAAACAACGAGCAGTGAATATGTCGAACATGCTGAAGCTGTATTTGGATATTTTTCAAATCATCCACTTAATGACCCAGAAGTTTACCCAGATGATTTAATTCAGCATTATTCTGGGTCTGATTTATTACCTTATTTTCGAAGAATTGATTCTTTTATAGGAAAAAATTGTACCTATGGTATATCGATGGGTAGTGAATGTATTCCAGAAAAAAAACAATTTGGTTATGCTTTATTACCAGCACAATCACCGAAATTGTATATCCGTATTTCCGATGGCGGTAAAGAACCACCACCACCAACTATAATAAATGTAAATGCAACTATTTTTTTGCAAAAACTTTTGATTGGGCAAGATTACAGAATTATTAAAAAATTTTGTAATGCAAATGGTAATACAAATGTATGTAAAACTAAAATCGTACATGAATTTTTATCATTAGATGAAAACTATGAATGGAATGATCCAGACTCATTTTTATCTTCTTTTGCTGTTTTTTACTCTACTACGGGATTCCGCCCCATTACGTATGATTGACCTATTTTTACGGGGTTCATCCCCATTACGTATGATTGACCTATTTTTACGAGATTTAGATCTATTTTTACGGGTTCGTTGGTTTGATCTATGTTTACGGGATTTAGACCTACGTGTCGATCTCAATTTGTGTTCATATTTTGATTTTTTCGGTAAATTTTCAAAAGGTGGTTGATTTTCCTTGTCTTCATTATTTTCAATTAAAAAAGAATAATCCAAGTTTTCTATAACATATTCATCACTATAATATTTCAATAAAAAAGGATATAAATTTGTATCTCCCATAATGGTTAATGTTTTATCTAATTTTATTGGCATTCCAGTAGTTAATAATGGATGGTTTTGATCAAGATCACAATCGATTTCTATGACTTGTTCTGGTTTGACTTGTTCTGGTTTAACTTGTTCTGGTTTAACTTGATTTTCTTTATAAAATTCAATTTTTAATTCAAACATATTCTCAATCATGTCTTTATACTGATGATTGATAAAAAATAAAGCTAGCGGTGTCGCATATCTACCACCATTTGGTTCTATGACTTGATCATAACAATTGTGTAAAGTATGCGATTTAAATTTTTCATGAGAAAGTATATATAATATTTTTTCGTATTCATAATAACGCTGGTATTCTTCTTTTGTAATATCTTTAAGTCTAAAATCTGCATCTTTTTTAATAACCCATATTCCTTCTCTAGTATAGATAACTTCAACGTAACGTAGTGGATTTTTATACAAAGAAAATAAATCTTGGATAGACGGGTAAAATTTATTTGGATGTGTATGCCAACGTATTGCAAAGTAATTTATACCACTTTTTATTTCACATGTATGTCTATGTAGTGTATCAGAATTTGATATAGATTTGTCTTCAACAAGATCGGCTCTATACACATTTGTAAGTCTATTTGTAACAAAAACACCACAATATTCTTTCAATTTTTCTTCTCTTTTTAGTTGTTTATAACGATAAAAATCAAATGATGGAACTATATATTTCATTTATTTATAAGTAAAAGAAAGTTATATCAAAAGTTATATAAAAAGTTATATAAAAAGTTATATCGTAGTACTTATTTATCATATTTTTATGATAAATGTAAATGTTTAATTAAATTGTATCCAATATTCACATGTATCGTTCCCATAAAGATGCAACAGTTTGACTCATTTCAAACGGAAATTCTAACAAAAACTCTTTAAAATCAATAATTTTATCTTTAATATTATCCAAGTCATAAACTGAAAGACCATTTTCATCAATACGACGACTATAACATTCAATATATTCATAAACTAAACGAGCCAACATACCGCCTAATATCGTATTACCAATTGCACTCGTAATACTCCAATGAAATGCATCAGTATTATTAATATTTTTTACTTTTGTAAAGCACGTTTTTTTGCGACTAATAAATTGTAAAATAGGATCGTTCATTTTGTTAAGAAAGTCTATTTCAAACTTGTTATCATCACTAATTTCTTTTTCACTACGAACTTTTACCAAATCTAATAACTCTGAACGTGTCATTGCATACTTATTTTCATAATAGTTATCAAATACATTTGGGAAATTTTTTGGGATATGATATTGAAAAATATAACGTTCCAAGTCTTCCTTATTTTGAAACGAATAAAAACGTAATGCATTTTTTAAGTCTGTTTCAAACCTTTTTTTATCAAGGTAATAATCTGATAATGTTTCAAATGGAATTTTTTTATCATGAAAGTCAGTTCGAGGATTTTTAATAAATTTTGTACGAAAATTGTAACCTTTTACATAGTAAAAAGGTTCATATGAATTAAAATTGTAAATCAATTCAATGGACGACATTTTGTGATCTGTGATGCAAATATTTGTAAAATTTCAATTTTATAAAAATATATCGAAAATACAAATTAAAGACATGTATAAGATGAAAAAGAAAAGAAAAGAATGTCCCAAAAAGTTTGTAAACATTTTGTAAAAACTGGTAACTGTTCAAAAGGTACAGATTGTGAATATATTCATGAAAATAATGTTTGTTTCTATTTCTTTATGAATGGTACATGTCGTAATGGAGATTCTTGTGAGAAATCACATCAACACCGCTTTCAACCTTTTAAAAGAGAGTTATTGACACTTCAAACGCAAAACAAAAATAAACAAAATTCACCACCTCGTCGTCAAAATGGTATAAAAAACAAGAAAAATACAGAAAGCTTTATTCCTTCACATAAACAGGCTGATACTCGTATCATGTACGCGGATGGAAGTAATATGGCGTGTGTCTACCCTCATGTATATAAATCACGTGATTTATTTATTGTCAACAACTTGTTCGCTCATAATGAGAATGAAATGTATGAAAAATTATTAAAAGAAATTAATAGCGAAGATAATGACTTGTGGAAATTATGGCATGGAGACAGTCACTTAATTGCCGATGATCAAAGTAAAAAATATAAAGGTTGGAAAGAAAAATGCCCCACATTTGCGACTGTGATTGAAACATTTAAAAACTATTTTGGTATCGATATCAAAGCAACGCGATTTAATTGGTACAGGGATGGTAGTGACTGGAAACCTTTGCATTTTGATGCAGCTGCAATTGATCCTGCTAAAGCAAAAACGCAAAATGTAACCATTGGAGTATCGTTCGGCCGAACAAGAAGTGCATTTTTTGAAAATGCAACTACACGAACAACAATGGAATTACCTTTAGATAATGGTGTAACTTATGGATTTTGTTCAGCTTTTAATTCTGAATGGCGTCATGGTATTACACAGTTAACAGAAGAAGAACGTACTAAAGATGATTCAGGACGTATTAGTATTATTGCATGGGGGTGGGTTGATACTGTTTAAAAAAACCATCACCAAAAACACATTTAGACTAATAATTAGTAAAATGTCATTTAATAGACGAGCCCGTGCGTATGTTACCGCTTTTTCGCAAAAAAGATGTAGTAATACTGTTTTGCTTGCGTATATAATGCTCTATTATTTACAAGTGTAACAGATGAACTATATAATGGATAAATAAAACGTACATGTTGAAGTGCATTTAATTCTGTTAAAAAGTCTGCATTCCAATTTATCTTGTAATAAGTTTCTCCATTTGATTTGAAATGGGAAAAATAAAGTTCATCGTTATTGTGATTAAATGACAAAATATAATTTATAATATCAATAGGTAATGATAACGGTAATGACGCAAATGTAGACATACTTATAATTATAACTATAATTATAAATAATATAATATGTTTTTTACACCTACCCCAAAGAGGGGACGGGTCCCCTTGCGACGGAGTGGCACTTGAAACAGACTAAAACACCGTTTTTAAGTGTCTTAAAATCAACCTATGTATATGCACGGCGAAGCCGTAAACGGCTGTTTACTATTAACAAATAACTACACTAAAAAAATAGTGGATAGCCGGTGTGTATTTTAGGTAGATTCAATAAAAATCTGTCTACAATTAGGACATGATAATTTTTGGTGAAACCAATTTTCCAAACATGATGCATGCCCAAGAACTCGATGACAAGTAGTGCATTCCACTACAGTTTGTTTAATCGTAATTTCTTCCAAACATACTAGACACGTTTCATCTACTAACGATGTATTTGGAGGTATAATATGAATTATTAGCGCATCAACTGCATCTTCAGCTAATCGTGATTGTATTGGTAATTGTGATTGTATTGGTAATTGTGATTGTGATTGTGATTGTGATTGTGATTGTGATTGTGATTGTGATTGTGATTGTGATTGTATTGGTGATTGTAATTGTGATTGTATTGGTAATTGTGATTGTAATTGTGATTGTATTGGTAATTGTATTGGTAATTGTGATTGTAAATCTAATTGTGATTGTATTCGAATATCTTCATCTTCATTTTCATTTTCATTTTCATTTTCATAATTGAGCCAATAGTATCTAATTAATAATAAAAAAATAATAGTAAATAACCCACTACCATACCCAATTATAAAGATAATTGTATTTTCAAACATATTGCATTACCTATTTAATATAGCCAATTCATTCTTAAAGTCACTATTATGATTTGGATTATCAATATTTACAATTTGTGCAAAACAATCGATCGCTTTCATTGTTTTATCATGTAACAATGATTTACGCCCATAATCAACAAGTTGATCGTTTTCTATATTTTCTAATTGCTCTTGTTCATCTTGAACATTTTCAATGATGTTTTGATATACCTGTTGACTCACTTCTTTGATTGGTTCAAACACTTTTTCGGTAAATGTACGTGCTTCATAGTCTTCTTTTACGTTTCCAAGTTCATCAACATACTTGAACTTTTTGCGACTTACATCCGAACATGTTAGTAATACTTTTTTATCTTTTGTTTTGATGATATGGTCTGTGCAAAGTTGTGCAATACCTTTTTGACCTGAAAAAAATACTTGTTCCGTTAAATAATTATGAAACTTGTGCTTTACATCTTCAGGCTTTATATTTTCAAGAAAGTATTTGTCAGAAAAAATATTGTTTCGAACGTTATTGGTGGTTACACTCGTTGTGTTACTTGTATTTGGTTTATCAATTGCTTGTGAAGCAAGTTTTTCAATAGTTGAAAACATCTTGTCAAGCTGGTTTTGAAGGTCTTTAACCGTTTTATCATTAAACTCTTTGAGCGTTTTAATTTCTTTTGAGTGGTTTGTTTGAAGATCAATTATTTCTTTTTTATGATTTTCACGTAATTCATTAATAATTTTATCTTTATCTGTTAATTTTAAGTCATATTCATTTTTTAACAACAAATTTTGATAAACTTTACACACTTCATGATGATTTAAAAGTTTTTGATTATCTACACAAGAATGTTTACATCCTTTACAAATAAAATTTGTTTTAAATTCTAACTGTCTTAAAGCTAAACATTTTTTATTACTTTTATAATGATTTTTTAAAACATATTTTGAACTTAATTTACTATTACAGAATTGACAGATTACGTCGGTCATTTTATTATAATATATCTTTTTAAATTAATGAAAAATTTTTTCATTAATTATATAATTTTTGATTAAAAATGAAAAAATTTTTCACTAATTTTCATTAAATTTTATTAAAAAAATAACCATTATTATTTAACTTTATCATTTTTTAAATCAACCTGAATAAAGGTTACTATTTTAATGTCATTTTAAATAATTTAAATTTTTATAAAAAAGTTTAGACTATAAAAATTACCAACACACACAAATATTGTGTGTGTTGATTTATAAAACTTTTGTAAATATTTTTAAAGTTACAAAAGTTTTATTACAATAAATACACTTTTCATTTTTATTTTTAACTTTAACCTATTGCTGGTCTCTTTATATACTTTTTACATATTTTTTGTACAAATTTATAAATTTTTATATTTTTTACAAAAAATCTGTGTATTTTTGAAATTTTTTGTAAAAAATATAAAAAATATAAAACTTAATTATTTTTTAAAATGTATTTTTTAGTTCAACCTGAATAAAGGTTACTATTTTAATGTCATTTTTAAATAATTTAAATTTTTATAAAACTTTTGTAACTTTATAAATTTAATATATATTATAGTAAAAATAAAGTAAACATGCAAACAAAACGTTTATTATTGTTTCTGATTGGATGTATTGGTTTACGAACAGCTCTTGTTTTTATCGCAAAATATGGTGATAAAAATATAGTATTTTTACTTGCTTGTGTTGCTGTTATGATTTCTTTAGGATTTTTTACTATTTATTTTACTGGAATGAGAAAAACAGGACCAGAAACATTTGGAGATAAAATATGGTGGAACGATCTTCGTCCAGTTCACGGATTTTTATATTTATTATTTGCATTGCTTGCATTTCAACAGAAATCATATGCATGGAAGGTACTAGCTTTGGACGTATTTATAGGTTTAACAGCCTTTATTGTCTTTCATCAATTTTATGAAGACAAAAAAGTATGATTCTAATGAGGTATTTATAATATTTTTATTATAAATAAGAGATAAAGCTTAGCCGTATTTTATTTGCAAATAATATTATCAAATTGGTGTTGTAATTCAGTCATATAATTAATATATTTAACTAATTTTAGGTATGAAGCTTCATCATTATTCATGGAATAAAGTGCAATTGCACCTTTAATCATATTAATATTTGAAAGCAATTTTTCAACTTTTGCATCTAATTCTGTAAAATCGATATGAGGTTGTTCTTGAGATTGTTCTTGAGGTGGTTCTAAAAAAGTTACGGATTTTTTAAGTGGTTTATTACCTACAATTTTTCCAAGTACTACGTTATACTCTACTTTATGAACTACGTTATGTGCTACGTTATGAACTACGTTATGCGCTACGTTTGGGTTACTATTTTCAACAATGGAGTTTCCAAATATATACAAATTTGTGGAAATACTAGGTGACTTTTGTAAATTAGGGTACATACAAAAACTTTGAGTCATTTTCATGCTAATTATGGTTGATATATTTTATGAAAATTAGAATCAATTTTATAGTTTAGGAGACAACAGTGTTTTTACTATAACATTATTAGTGTTAAAATGTAGTTGATACTATGTTATCTTTAGATTATTTAACATTTTTTTTAGATTGTTTTAGATTAGAACGTTTCTGACTTTGTTTAGATGATTTTTTAGGTGATTTTTTAAGTGATTTTTTAAGTGATTTTTTAAGTGATTTTTTAGGTGATTTTTTAGGTGATTTTTTAGGTGATCTAAATTGTTTAGTAGAAAAAGAGAATGTTTGTACAAGTACAAGTTTATCAAGTTCTTTATCTCGTTCTTCTTGTAAGAAATCAAATGTATTATACTCAAAGGTTGCCATATCTAAAATAGCAGGAAAGGCTTCTACTAAATAATCAAGGTCTACGTAAACTGGATAAGTTGGATTGTTACCATCTTCATTCTCATAATATTTGCGATTTTTTACAGAATCTACCAACCGTTTTTTAAATACATCGGTATCTGGGTTATGACTCTTGAATTCACCTACTGGTGTAGAAGGTCCTACTGGTGTTTCTGGAGCTACTGGTGTAGAAGGTCCTACTGGTGTTTCTGGAGTAGTAGTCGTTGCTGTAGTCGTTGCTGTAGTCGTTGCTGTAGTCGTTGCTGTAGTCGTTGCCATACCAAAATCAATCATCATATACTGTTCTTTATCAGATTTTCTCATAAAATTACCACCATGAGTATCATTATGATGGATACCAATTTGATGGAGACCATTTAACAGATTCAATGCTAAGAGCATACATTTTAATTTACGTCGTTTTTCAGCAGGCAAATCAACCAATATTTTGGCTTCCATATAGTCAAACTTATTTTTCAAATTCAAACTAAATACATCTCGTAACCGAAGATAAAATTTAGTAAACTGTTTTGTATGGGTATAATGATCCATAGAAGACCACCATTCTCTTAACAGAAAAGAATAATATTCATGATTATGTGGAATTAGATCCATATAAGGAGCACATACTTCCCTGTATACACGACGCATTTGTTGGAGCTGGTCATCTGATAACGAGAATAAATCACTATAAAGTGACACATCTAAACGATCCATTACAAATGCTTCACGTTGATCTGTTGTACATTTTTGGGTTTCATAGACTGGAAGCGCATAGTCTTTAGCAGCAGCAATGTTTTGTATTCTAACTTCATTATCGATATGTTGATTACCATTGATATCATTAATCACTTTCATAACATAAATACAATCTTTTTCACAACATGCTTCATAAGCTGTTCCATAACTACCTTTTCCTAATACATTTTCTGTATTATGAAAATGGGTAGTACATTTTTTAGGTGTTTTATATTTATATTTTATATCAATACACGTTTGCATATCTTTTATTTATAGATAAATTTATAGATAAATAAAAGTAACCAATAAGTTATTTAAGTATGTAAGTATAAAATAAAAATAAAATGCACGTAGAACTTGTTTCCTATAGTAAACCTTCTGATGAACTCATTCAAGAAGGCATTACAACCATGAAAGACCTTGTTGCCTTCTGTGCTCGTGTATCCAATCCATCCAATCAGTTTTCGGTTGAAACTTCTGAACGTCTTATTACTTATTTGATTAATCATAAACATTGGTCGCCGTTAGAAATGGTCAGTGTATGTTTAGAAATCGAAACCACACGTGATATTGCCCGACAAATGCTTCGTCATCGTTCTTTTTCGTTTCAAGAATTTAGTCAGCGTTACGCAGATCCTGTTAAGGAATTAAATTTTGTCATTCGTGAAGCACGTATACAAGATACTAAAAATCGTCAAAATAGTATAGATATTACTTCATTAGAAGACAAAAAATTAGTTTGGGAATGGGAGGCCCAACAACAAAAAGTAATTGATACAGCCAAAGAAGCATATACGTGGGCAATAACAAATGGTATTGCAAAAGAACAAGCTCGGTGTGTATTACCAGAAGGAAATACGGTTTCTCGTTTGTATATGAATGGAACACTACGTTCATGGATACATTATTTAGAATTACGATCAAGCAATGGAACTCAAAAAGAACATATGCAAGTTGCACTTGCGTGTGCACGAGTGATTAAAGAGATTTTTCCAATTATCTTATAACAAGAAAGACAATATATAATTTTATATAAATTATATAATAAAATGGAAATGTATGCGCTTCCAATGTCAGTAAAATTTGGTAATAATAATAAATTAATTATTGAAACATCAAACAAACCAGATGATATGTTATTTAACGAAATAATTAATGAAGAAGGAGAAGGAGATCCAAGTTTAATAAAAAAAGAATATGATAAACAAAATTACGAGTTTAGAAGAATTGTTAATCAATTTGCAGTTAAAGGTAAATTTATTGATAATAATAATGTATGTATATCAAGAGATCAAGATATGTCTAACCCAGTTAAATGTACTTATAAATATGAAAAAATAAGACAAGGAGAGTTTACAATATATAGAATTACATTCATTTCTTCTTTACCTTTACCTCGTAATTTTATTGAAGGTTTAAATGATGCTAATCCTAACGAAAGCATTCTATACCATAATTTAAAAACTACATCTTTTTATTTGTTTAATTTAACAAGAATGTGCAATGATTTTACAACAACTTTTGATAAGAAAATATTGAAAGTTTTAACTCGATATAAATATGTACTTGATGATGATTGTTCAAAAAAAATTACTGATTATATTACAGCAATTATTGATGAACACGGAGGATTATCACACGATGTAGGATCACTTATTGCTAGTTTTTTTAAATCCAAACGTAGTAATCGTAAACGTAGTAAAAGCCGTCGTAATGGGGCTGAACCCAGTAAACGTAGTAACCTTAAACGTAGTAACCTTAAACGTAGTAACCTTAAACGTAGTAACCTTAAACGTAGTAAAAACCGTAATAACGGGGCTGAACCCCGTAAAAATAGTAACCATAAAAATAGTAAAGCAGTTTAAGTAATTATATTTAGTATAAAATGGGTTGTATAAGTAATAAGGAGAATAAAGAAGAAAGTGATAAAGAATGTGATAATAAACAGCTAAAAAGTGAGATAGAACTCTCTGAAAAATTAACTAATACAATTATAACGAATTTTTCACCTTTACAGCCTTTACCGCCTTTACCACCTAGATCTGTTGATAATAATAAAAATCATATACGTATACGTGTTGATATCGATGAAGCGACTGATTTTGTTATAATTGATCCTGAAAATGAATTAATGCAAATAGAAAATTTAGAAATAAAAGATAATCATTTAGCTTAAAATTGAAAAATAATCTTAAAATAATCTTAAAATAATCTTAAAATAATCTTAAAATAATCTTAAAATAATCTTAAAATAATCTTAAAATAATCTTAAAATAATCTTAAAAACAAGTACTTTAAATTTAAATGAATAATGGGTAATTATTGTTCTTGTTTTGAATCAAATACAAGTAATCATACTAAAATAGCATTAAAATTTCCTCATGGAAAAGCTGGGATTTTTTATAACCCTGAAACAAAAAAATTTGAAGTATTGACTGACATTAATAATTGGATTGAATCACTTTATAAAGAAAAAAATTGGTCAAATTGGATGATTTATAACGATGAATGCAATTTTGAAAAAAGTAAAAAACAAGGAACACTCCAAGGAACGCATCACGGAGGTCATCACGGAGGTCACGGACATTGTAAAGGCATTGTTGCCTGGAATGATGAAACTATTTCATGGTTATGTCATTCTGTCCCTAATTTTCCCAGTGAATTTTCTGCGAATACCATTTCATCTATTGAAAAAAGTGAATTGATTTATGGGCAATCTTTTCAATATGTTGAGATTCCGTTTGAGACAGATAAATTGATAATGATTGCACAACAATTAATGATAATGGATGCTTGTATTTATCATCAAAAAATACCAGTATCTTTTCCAAAAAAACAAAATAAAACAACAAACACGATCGATATTTGTAGCGGAATTATTCACATCGCAAAATCACCTTCTTTTCATATTGATATTTATTCCGAATGTATTGCAGAACGTTATCGGTCGCATTGGAGTGTTGAAACGTGGATTAGGGGTCATCATATTACTAAACAGTGTGACATGATTACCGATATAAAATATATAGAATATGAAAATATAAATTACAAAGAGAGTCAAGATCATTCAAAATGGGCTGTTTCAAGTGATGATTATTATTGGATTGGTGACTTGAATCGAATGACGTCACAATACACTCGAGGCGGCGGCGGATTTTTGTGCACTGATAAAAATGTTGCACTGGCATTTCGGTCACTCATTAGAGGGGTCCCGTCCCCTCACGACGGAGTTGTAAAGGGAGTCTCATCCCCTCACGACGGAGTTGTAAAGGGAGTCCCGTCCCCTCACGACGGAGTTGTAAAGGGAGTCCCGTCCCCTCACGACGGAGTTATAAAGGGAGTCCCGGCCCCTCACGAAGGAGCTGTAAAAGATCATAATTTAAGAGGGGTTCCACCAGCGCACGACGGAGATGATTCTCAAATTTAAATATTTCAATTCCATTTTATTTGATTTAAAAAGATATACTAGAACCAAAGAGAAAAATGCCAAAAGACACGATCTTATATGATCGTTTAGGTGTTTCACCTGATTCTACTGAATCGCAAGTTAAAAAAGCATTTATACATTTATCGAAACAATGGCATCCTGATAAACATCCGGACGAAATGAAAGAAGAAGCAAGCACGAAATTCAAAGATATTACCGAAGCCAAAGATATTCTTATTGATGAAGAAAAACGAAAAATGTATGATCAAGTCGGTATGGAAATGTTTAAACAACAACAATCTGGCGGTGGCGGCGGAGGAGGTGGAAATCCTTTTAATCCATTTGGTCAAGGTGGATTTCCTTTTGGAGGATTTCCATTTGGTAATATGAATATGAATATGAATATGAACGTTAATATGAATCAACGTAATGTTGAACCTGTTAATATAACATTAAAAGTAACATTAGAACAACTATATAAAGAAGAAAAACTACCTTTTACATTTTCTACATATAATGAGTGTATTTCATGTGATGGTGAAGGTGGAACATCTGACCAATGCGTTTCATGTCGTGGTCAAGGTAAAACCGTTCATATCCAACAAATAGGGCCTATGATTACTCAAACGGTCGCCGATTGTAATGCATGCCAAGGCAAAGGTAAAATTATAAAAAATGAATGTAAAAATTGTAATGGCAAGACAACAAAAGATTTTACTAAAACAATGGAAGTAGCATTAAATGGAAAAATGTTTGGCGGTGCTCGAATCCAAATACCTGGTGAAGGAAATCGCTTTAAAGGTCTTAAATCGGATCTAATCGTGACATTAGATATACCGGTACATCCAATTTTTAAACGAACAGGAAACAATTTGGTAATGAAAGTTGAATTGACTTTATTTGAAGCATTGTTCGGTTTTACAAAAACATTAAGATTTTTAGATGGTTCGCCTTTAACAATTGAGTCTTCTACAAAGACTGATTATCATAATGTTAAATGTATTCCTGGTAAAGGTATTACAAAGGAAGGTAATTTATGTATTATTTTTACGATTGAAATACCAACAATAGAGAAAAATAAATATAAAAAAATGCTTAAAGATATTTTGGGGGTAAAAGATGAAGTAAATGATCAAGATCCAACCTATTTAACCGATGTTTCTAATCCAGAAGAAATTATTTTAATGTTTTTGAAAAACTAAGCCGTGCCATTATTTATAATATATTTTTATTATAAATAAAATGACAAACCAACAATTTAAAACAACTGCTTTTTGGTCGACCAACGATATAAGCAAACTTGTTGTATATCCCTTTGACGGTTCTGTACATGCACATGTTGGAGAAATAATCTATTATTAACTCTTTAAAACAATCTATGAAACAATATGGAAATGGAAATGGAAATAAACTACAATTCGAATTTAACTGTGGTAAAAAGTACAGTCAAGTATGGTTCAATATTGATTATAAAACATTATCTAGTAAGCCAGTTTTTGAACTTAGAATACCACATCTAGCATCATGTCCCGATGAAACAGCAACAGAAACGCTAAGAGATATTATTCATATTGCTCGCCAAACTGAAATGAATCTTATTACACTAACTGACGCAAGTACCATATATTTTCTTAATAATGTTGAGGAAGATGAAAACTGTGGTATTTCATTAAAAACCTTTTATATATTGATGAAAGGCCAGTCGTGGTATAATAGTATTGGATTTCATTCAACTGATTATGAAAATGAATTACTACATAATTCACAGTTTCCACCAATGAAACTAGTTGATTTTTTAACATTAACGTTTTCTAAAAAAAATCAATTGCGTATTACCACATCAGAAGAATTTATTGATCTTCTTTATACATTATTTCCCGAATGGGAACAGGATCGCACCTTAATCGTGTCTGATGCTATCACAAGACTACGTAAGAATCAATATCATATATATTACACCTTTGGACATTTAAAACGCCGATTTTATAAAAATTATATTCTTGTTGTAGACCGTAATATATGTTTTTTTGATTGATTGTGTTTCTCCATAACCTTAGTATCAAAACTTCCGAAATCACATATAATACAATAATATGTATATTCTTTGTTTCGTTCTTCTATACTCAAATGATTATTGAGACGATGTGTCTGAAAGTTATTCCTATTATGACTTTCATATGGACAGAATTCACATTTCAATACTACTTTATCACTTCGTTCTTTTCGTTTTCCTGTTTTATGTAAGGTTGTTTCAAGATGTTGCTCATAACTATACTTAAAATCCGTCCTATAATTACATTTATCGCAATAAAAGGAAGGATTGTCCTCCATTTTTATAGTTATTATATATTTTTTTAAGTCGTAAAAAAATTAATTTCTAAAATAAAAAAATAAATAATTTAAATAAATATTCTTGTATATAAATAAATGCCACCCAAACGAAAACTCGATCCTCCGGATAAACCAATCGGTGCAAACTGTACTCAGGAGAAGACTCCTTATCGAACCATTAAAACTTCCTTGAAGTCTATCATTAAGAACCATGAAATCCATCAGAAAATTAATGACTTAGTCCTTCGTATCAACCCTATTGTGATTGACACCTATCAGTTTATTCGTCTTTATTGCCTTCATTTATATCATCAACAACGACCTATTCCTGATTTGGATTCTACCTTTATTTCCTACTGTATGTTGGCAATGGGAGAACGAGATGCTCGTGGTCGCCAACCACTTCAAACGGGAGTAATGAAGGAACTAAACTATTTTTATGAAACAGAGTTCCAACCGATCTGTAATCATACCAAGTTTGACTTGAAACTGTTAACCTACCCTTTATCCTACATTCAACAAACCATGGAAACATGCTTGACCGTTAATATCAAAGAACATTTTTGTAAACGCTTCCTTCGTTTCATTAACATCTTTGCTGACAAGTATTATGACGAGACAGTTGGAAGTGAAGTAGAACATACAGAGGAATACACAAAAATAAAGAGAGAAACCATCTGGAAACTAAAGAAGGCGATGATGGAGAACAAACCTGACGATATTCCTGTATGTCTACGAAATTGGTATAATGAGTATCGACATAAGTTATATCCTCAACATATTACCAAGACCATTCCTTATGATTGTCAGGTACAACCTTTTCGGTATATTGTTCATTCTATCTACATGAATCAATGCTACGAATCATATAATGATACGATCCGTTCTAAGTTGGCAGATGCTTCTCCCATAGAATCAAAGGAGTTAAATGGTCAAATCATCAAGTTGTTTCAACCTTTATCCTTGCGTAGTTCGTGTGTTCCTAAGTATATCACTCTGGATACAGCTACCTTAATTAACCTCTTTGCAGAAAAAGGTACAAAAGGCAATCTACTCAAGAAGGTATCTGAAAACCAAGAACAAGTATGGTTGACCCATTTCAAGATGAACAAGAAAATCTTTACTTCAAATGACTATGTATTCAACTATACTCTCCAAACGGATGGAGTAGGAGTTTCCTTATTGTTCAAACACAAAACCATAGTAGATAAAAAGTATGGTTCTAAAGTCAAAGAAGTAGATACCAGTATACCCTATATCGATGACTGCTCAGAAGAACAATTGGAAGTTCTCAAAACCAAAAAAATTATTACTGCCGATCCAGGCAAGTTGTACCTTTTGTATATGATGGATGATGAGGGTAATGAATTAAAGTATTCCTGTAAGCAACGGGATACTGAAAGTTTAGCAAAACGAAATCGTCGTATCAAACTAACGAATAAAAAGCGAAGTGTTCTGAACCATCAACTCAATGAGAATTGTCCTGACATTATTGCATTGGAAACCGAACTAAGTGCTTATTGCTCTAATACGGTAGACATCCAGTTGTTTAAGGATTATATCAAGAATAAACACCAAATCAACTTGAAAGTAAAGTCCTATTATGAAGCAGAACTTAATCGTAAAATCAATTGGCGAACCAAGGTATATCGTCAGAAAAGCGAAGACAAGTTCCTTCAACGCATCGAAACTCAATTTGGAAACAAGGAAGATATTGTTGTTTGCATAGGTGATTGGAGTGCCAAACAAGGGTCGTGTATCAAAGGTGCTTCTACGATGGGAGTAGGACTAAAACGCTTGGTGAAAAAGCGGTATACAACACTTCTTCTAGACGAGTATAATACCAGTAAAAAATGTTGTCATTGCTGGAAGGATATTAGTAATATTACGATAGATGGAAGTAAAAAGTTCCGTTTATTGGGATGTAGACATTGCAGAAACGATAAGGAAGAACACATTGGTAGTCCCGAAGACGAACCTAAATCAATGTTTCAATCGTATCATTTCTTTACCCGAGATAAGAACAGTTGTCTCAATATGTTAGGAATCGTGAAGCACATGATTTACAACAAAAACAAACGACCCACGGAATTTATTCGAGGGTAATACA
>Ga0304729_1000187_pt1 | contig 42734 bp, 37 predicted proteins | sample C_131016_MF_Meta_FD_190475 | JGI IMG/M metagenome (GOLD analysis project Ga0304729, IMG submission 190475) | Freshwater microbial communities from Lake Croche, Canada to study carbon cycling - C_131016_MF_MetaG (v2) (version 2) | ecosystem: Environmental > Aquatic > Freshwater > Lake | place... | reverse complement strand
ACCTGAACCTACTTAACGGCATCAGTCCCGTAGTTGGCGATGCATATCGTTCACTTGCTCGATTGACCGCTGAGCGTGCTATTGAAAGTGGATTGTTGCGCATGGATGATGCTGCGCGACTCATAGAAGTGTTAGGAAATAGCGAATGAGATTCCAACTACCTTGGCGCCGAAAGTCGTACGGTGCATTACAAATTGCGACGACCGTGCGCGACGTGCGTGCTGCACTTAATGCTCCAGTGGTCGCGGGGGTTTACACAATGGGAGCACTGCATGAAGGTCATGCACAACTGATTCGTGCTGCACGAACGTACCTCGACACCCACAGCGAGCGTGGTGGGCAAGTTGTCGTTTCTATTTTCGTCAATCCCACTCAGTTCACGAGCGAGTCGGACCTCAAAAATTACCCTCGTACCTACCGTCAGGACTTGGAACTCTGCGAAGCAGAAGGTGTCGATGTCGTATTCGCGCCAACAGTGGAGGAAATGTACCCAAATGAGGACTGGGCTACTTTCACGATTTCAGCTGGCGAGCTTGGCAACATTTATGAGGGAGCCAGTCGTCCAGGACATTTCGATGGCGTTCTGACTGTGGTCAACAAGCTGACAAACATTATCGAACCGGATGTCATGTTCTTTGGTGAGAAGGATTTTCAGCAACTGACGTTAATTCGGCAGATGGCCAATAGTTTCAATATGAACCTTGAGGTCATCGGTGTGCCAACTGTGCGCGAAGCAGATGGTTTAGCTTTGTCGAGCCGCAACAAGCGACTCGACAAGACCGCGAAGCAGACAGCAACCCACTTGGCGGCTGCACTCTCGCTAGCAAAGCATGCTCTTCTCGAGGGTCACACAACTGAGCAAGCTGAGCAGCAGGCCCGGGACTATTTGCAGGCGCAACCGGGAATCACGCTGGACTACTTTGTCATCGTGAATGACAAACTCATGCGCCCAATGCCCGGCGACCAACTGCGTGCACTTGTCGCTGCAACGGTCGGCGGTGTGCGGCTTATCGACAACATGAAGATGGATGTGTAGTTATGGTTCTACTTGCAATTGACATCGGTAACACCAATACGGTGCTTGGTCTCTTTCTTGAAGACAACCTCATCAACTCATGGCGCATCAAGACGGACGCTCGCCAGACTGCCGATGAACTTGAACTCATCTATCGCGGCCTTCTGCATGGCGCGCCAGAAGTCACTGGCATTGCACTCTGTTCCACCGTCCCGTCGGTCTTGCACGAGATGCGCGACATGCTTGAGCGGTACTACCACGATGTTCCGCGCGTGATTGTGGAGCCGGGCATCAAGACCGGTGTGCCGATCTTGACCGACAACCCCAAAGAAGTGGGCACGGACCGCATTGTGAACTCACTGGCCGCTTTCACGCTGTACGGCGGACCTTCCATCGTTGTCGATTTTGGTACTTCAACCAATCTTGATGTGGTGTCGGATAAGGGTGAGTTCCTAGGTGGAGCACTGGCTCCAGGCATTGAAATTTCCCTTGATGCGCTTGCCAACCGAGCCGCTCAGCTCCGCAAAATTGAACTTGTAGTGCCGCGCAATGTGATCGGCAAGAACACCGTTGAGGCCCTGCAATCCGGTGCGATTTATGGTTTTGCGGGTCAGGTTGATGGGCTCGTCGATCGAATCGTCGAAGAGCTGGGCGGTTCGGTAACCGCAGTCATAGCCACTGGCGGTCTTGCCAGCATCGTCCTGCCTGAGTCGGAGACCATCACCCATCACGAACCCAATCTCACATTGATTGGGCTCCGCATGGTCTTTGAGCGCAACCGCTAATCTTGAACAATGACCACTGAACCGAACGCACCTGTTGATGAGGTTGATGACCTGCCCGAGCAGATGCAGGTTCGCCATGAGAAGCGCGCAACTCTGATAGCGGCTGGTCTCGAGGCCTACCCAGTGAGCGTGCCGGTCACCACCACGATCGCACAGGTCCGCGAGCAGTATCCCGATCTTGAAGCCGGTCATGAGACAGGCGATGTAGTCGGCGTGGCTGGTCGCATCATGTTCATGCGAAACACGGGAAAGTTGTGCTTTGCGCAGATGCAAGCGGGTGGTGGCGAGACTATTCAGGCCATGCTGTCGCTAGATCGCGTGGGCGAAGACGCACTTGAGCAGTGGAAAGCGCTTGTTGACATTGGCGACCACATCGTTATTCAAGGTGAAGTGATCAGCAGCAAGCGCGGCGAACTATCAGTTACTGCCGACAAGTGGTTCATGGCCGCCAAGGCACTGCGTCCGCTACCAAATCCGCATAAGCCTCTGAGTGAAGAAACCCGCGTTCGTCAGCGCTACGCAGACTTGATTATGCGCGACACCGCTCGAACAGTTGCACGCTTGCGTCCAGCGACGTTGGCTAGTTTGCGGGACAGTTTCACCAAGCGCGGTTACACCGAAGTGGAAACCCCTATGCTTCAGACGATGCATGGCGGCGCCGCTGCTCGACCTTTCGTGACGAAGTCAAATGCATTCGACATGGAACTGTTTTTGCGCATCGCTCCGGAATTGTTCCTCAAGCGTTGTGTAGTCGGCGGTATCGACCGTGTCTATGAAATCAACCGTAACTTCCGCAATGAAGGTGCTGACTCAACGCACTCTCCAGAGTTTGCCATGCTCGAGTTCTACCAGGCTTACGCCGACTACAACGACATGGCCACGGTGACTCGTGAATTAATCCAAGAAGCTGCACTAGCGGTACACGGCTCACTCGAGTTTGAGCTTGTCGATGGTGGCACACGTGATCTTTCTGGTGAGTGGGACCGAGTCTCGGTTTATCCAGCAGTAAGTGCAGCAGTTGGTCAAGAAATCACACCTGCCACGCCAATCGAGACTTTGCGCGACTTGTGCAAGGCCGCCGAAATTAGTTTCGATCCGAAGGCTGTTGCTGGCAAACTCGTTGAAGAGTTGCTCGAGCATTATGTCGTGGAGCATCTGACCAAGCCGACCTTCGTCATTGACTATCCCGTTGATACCTCACCACTTGTTCGAGACCATCGCACAACCGCTGGTGTAGTTGAGAAGTGGGATCTCTACATTGACGGCTACGAAGCGGGCACGGGTTACTCGGAGTTGGTAGACCCCGTCATCCAGCGCGAACGTCTGGTTGCTCAGTCCGCACTTAAAGAAGGTGGCGATGTCGAAGCCATGCAACTTGATGAAGACTTCTTGCGCGCCCTTGAATATGGCATGCCACCAACAGGTGGAGTCGGTATGGGCATCGACCGTCTCCTGATGACACTTACCGGCTTAAACATTCGTGAGACCATTCTGTTCCCACTCGTCAAGCCTGAGTAGTTATGTCTTTCATTATTCGACCTGCACGTACTTCAGACGTGCATGCTGTGCGCGACCTCGTAGACATCTATGTCCCAGATGGCCGTCTGCTCTCCAAGCACACGGTGACCTTGTATGAAGACGTTCAAGAATTTGTTGTAGCCGAGCGGGATGGTCAGGTTGTTGGCTGTGGAGCTCTGCATGTGCTTTGGGATGATCTGGGTGAGATTCGCACTGTCGCAGTTTCACCTGACCTCAAAGGACAAGGGGTCGGCACTGCAATCTTGGCCGCCCTCACTGAGCGTGCTCAAGCCATCGGCCTAGCCCGACTGTTTTGCCTCACCTTTGAAACTGAATTCTTTGGCCGTCACGGATTTCAGGAGATTGAAGCGAGCCCCGTGGATGCCTCAATCTATTCGGAACTCTTGCTTTCGGGCGATGAAGGCGTCGCTGAATTTCTGGAGTTAGAGCGCGTTAAGCCCAACACTTTGGGTAATACTCGGATGCTCAAACACATTTAAATTCGGCTGTTCGCTCATGGCATAGACGAATTGCGTTAAAAGTGGATTTTTGGGGAACACTTGTCCTGTCTATGCCGTTGAATGGGAAGTACAGAGCGCGTAACCATTCAGGGCTCTAGCATTGAGTTAAGACCAGAGGAGTGAGTGCACATGTTCGAGAGGTTTACCGACCGGGCCCGTCGTGTTGTCGTGCTAGCGCAAGAAGAGGCTCGCATGCTCAACCACAACTACATCGGGACAGAGCACATTTTGCTTGGTCTGATTCACGAGGGCGAAGGCGTCGCAGCCAAGGCTCTTGAAAGTATGGACATTTCCCTTGAAGCCGTGCGTGGTCAGGTCGAGGAGATCATCGGCCAGGGTCAACAGGCTCCAAGTGGTCACATTCCCTTTACGCCTCGAGCTAAGAAGGTTCTTGAACTTTCACTCCGTGAAGCACTTCAGCTTGGTCACAACTACATCGGCACCGAACATATTTTGCTTGGCCTCATTCGCGAAGGCGAAGGCGTAGCAGCACAGGTTCTCGTCAAGCTTGGTGCGGACCTCAATCGAGTGCGCACTCAGGTCAACCAACTGTTGCAGGGTTACCAAGGTAAGGAGTCGCCAGCGACAGGTAGCGGTCCCGCCGAAGGAACACCATCTACATCCTTGGTACTTGACCAATTCGGTCGTAACTTGACGCAGGCTGCCCGTGATGGACAGTTGGATCCAGTCATCGGCCGTGCCAAGGAAATCGAACGCGTCATGACTGTTCTGTCGCGTCGCACCAAGAACAACCCAGTTCTGATTGGTGAACCTGGTGTAGGCAAGACCGCGGTTGTTGAAGGCTTGGCACAGAAGGTTGTCAGTGGCGACGTGCCAGAGACCTTGAAGGAAAAGCAGATTTATTCACTCGACTTGGGTGCTCTGGTAGCCGGTTCGCGTTACCGTGGCGACTTTGAAGAGCGTTTGAAGAAGGTGTTGAAGGAGATTCGCACTCGCGGAGACATCATCATCTTCATCGACGAGATCCACACTCTCGTTGGTGCGGGTGCTGCTGAAGGCGCAATCGATGCCGCAAGCATCCTTAAGCCGATGCTTGCTCGTGGTGAACTTCAGACCATCGGTGCAACCACACTTGATGAGTACCGCAAGTACATTGAAAAGGATGCTGCGCTTGAGCGTCGCTTCCAACCAATTCAAGTAGCCGAGCCATCAGTTGCTCACACAGTAGAGATTCTTAAGGGCCTTCGTGACCGTTATGAAAACCATCACCGCGTGACAATCACTGATGCTGCGCTCACTGCTGCAGCAACTTTGGCCGACCGGTACATCAGTGATCGCTTCTTGCCAGACAAGGCAATTGACTTGATTGATGAGGCTGGTGCACGCTTACGTATCCGCCGCATGACTGCTCCACCAGAGTTACGCGAGTTGGATGATCAGATTGAGGCTCTTCGTCAGTCCAAAGAATCTGCGATTGATTCACAGGATTTCGAGCGCGCAGCTTCGCTGCGTGACGACGAGAAGAATCTGATTGCAACACGTGCTCAGCGCGAAAAGGACTGGAAGGACGGCGACCTTGATGTCGTTGCCCAGGTTGATGAGGATCTCATTGCTGAAGTTCTCGCTGCTACAACGGGCATCCCAGTCTTTAAGTTGACTGAAGAAGAGTCACATCGCCTGCTCAACATGGAAGCTGAACTGCACAAGCGCGTCATCGGACAAGAGCAAGCAATTAAGGCGCTTTCGCAAGCAATCCGTCGTACTCGCGCTGGTCTTAAGGATCCAAAGCGTCCAGGTGGATCATTCATCTTTGCCGGTCCGTCAGGTGTTGGTAAGACTGAGCTTTCCAAGACCTTGGCAGCCTTCCTCTTCGGGGATGAAGATGCGTTGATTCAACTCGATATGTCTGAGTACTCGGAGAAGCACACAGTGTCTCGTCTCTTCGGTTCGCCTCCCGGCTTTGTCGGCTATGAAGAGGGCGGCCAGCTGACCGAGAAGGTACGCCGCAAGCCATTCAGCGTCGTGCTATTCGACGAAGTTGAGAAGGCGCACCCAGACATCTTCAACTCGCTTTTGCAGATTCTCGAGGACGGTCGCTTGACCGATGCTCAGGGACGCGTTGTTGACTTCAAGAACACCGTCATCATCATGACGACCAACCTGGGCACGCGCGACATCGCAAAGGGTATGAGTCTCGGCTTTGCTGACACCTCAAATTCTCAGACGTCTTACGAGCGCATGAAGGGCAAGGTCAACGAGGAGCTTAAGACTCATTTCCGACCTGAATTCTTGAACCGTATCGATGACATCATCGTGTTCCACCAGTTGTCACAAGATGAAATCATCGAGATTGTTGACCTGATGGTTGACCGTCTAGATGAGCGTCTACGTGGCAAGGACATGGCTATCGAGCTGACCACAGCGGCGAAGTTGCTTCTGGCTCAGCGCGGATACGACCCAGTTCTTGGTGCAAGGCCACTCCGTCGAACCATTCAGCGTGAGATTGAAGATCCGATGAGCGAAATGATGCTTTTCGGCGATCTCAAGCCAGGAGAAATCGTTATCGTCAATGTTGACGGCGAAGGTGCCGATGCCAAGTTCGTCATCACTGGCGAGTTCAAGGGCACAGTGCCAGATGTTCCAGAGTCACCGATTGAGCCGGTTGACCTCAACAAAGACTAATTTCTTGCACGAGTAAAATTCCGAGAAGTTCGACCCATGCGGGTTGTTGTGATAGCGGGTGAATGCAAAGTTCACCCGCTATTAACATTTTGGCAAGGATTCAGTCTCTTATGGACTTTATGCTTTCGGCGTGACTGCAGACATTCGAAGAGATTTTTCCAAAGGTGTACAGCGTCGAGGGGACCGAATCTTTTTCGGTTCTGCCTCGGCAGCTGCTATCTTCTCGTTCCTCCTTGTTGTACTGATTCTCTGCTTCTTGGGCTATCGCTCGCTCGGAACTTTTAAGTCTCAGGGATTGCACTTCATCACTGGGTCGGTATGGGATCCCAGCAGCAATGTCTTTGGCATTGCGCCAATGCTGGTCGGATCAATTTTCCTTGGCCTAGCTGGTTTGCTTATCGCTGTCCCATGTTCAATCATCATGGCCTACTTCATTGAGTTCGTAGCACCGCGCCGAGTCGCCAAGTGGCTCACAATGGCTATCGACCTTCTGGCAGCGATTCCATCGATTCTGATTGGCTTCTGGGGTTTGGTTGTATTTTCGCCGGTGGCCGGTGGATGGTCAGAAATTTTGACTCAACACTTCGGGAGCATTCCGTTCTTCCAGAACAGCAGCGGCAACTTCACTGGCTCGCCATTTATTGGTGCTTGGATTCTTGGCGTCATGATGATTCCGATTATCACTTCGGTCAGCCGCGAGGTCATGAGTCGTGTTGACAAGGAACTTGTGAATGCTGCAATTGCCCTTGGCGGCAGTTCTTACACGACCTTCCGTCGGGTTATTCTTCCAACCTCTAAGGGTGGAGTTCTTGGCGGTGTCTTGATCGGTTTGGGTCGCGGTCTCGGTGAAACGATTGCGATTCTTTACGTGTTGAATCTCGTCATGCAGACCAACATCACCCGTCCGTTGGAGAACCGTGGCGGATCGATTGCTTCATTCATCGCAGCTAACTGGGGTGAAGCAACTGGAAACACTGTAGGTGCGCTCCTAGCTGCAGGTGTGGTTTTGTTCATCTTGACGCTCGCCGTCAACTTCATATCGTCCAGCATTGTGCAACGCGCCGAGCGAAAGATGGCATCGTAATGACTACACAAACTAAGCCAGCCCCCGTCAACAGAACGCCTTGGCTTGGACGATCGGGCGCTCAGAGCCGGTCTATTGCTCTGGCAAGCGTTCTCCCGGCCGTTATCGCTCTCGCACTCTCGCAGGCTTTCCACATTGCCGGTGTTATCGCACTAGTTTTGATCTTCTTGCCACTCCAGTTCATCTTTGCGGGAGTTGCGGGTTATCGGAGACGTGGACGCATTGGAGTGCCGGACGCTCTCCTGAGTGTTGCCGTCTATTTCGCTGTGGCTCTCGTACTGATCCTTCTTGGTTCAATCGTTCAAACTCTGATTGTTCGCGGTTCACATGCGTTGCGACCGAGCTTCATTCTTCAAAATAACCACTATGTTTCTCTGGGTACTCCGCTAAATTACGGCGGAGCGGGTCACGCAGTGCTCGGCACGCTTGTGGTCGTTGGCGTTTCGACCATCATCACTGTCCCATTTGGTATTGCCATTGCAATCTACTTAACCGAGACCAACGGCAAGCTACGTGGTTTCGTGCGTACCATCGTTCAGTCAATGAGTGGTTTGCCATCCATCGTTTCCGGTCTATTCATTTATGCAGCCCTGATTCTCTCGGGCGTGTCTAGCCAGATTGGTTTTACCGGTTCTCTGGCATTGTCCTTGCTGATGCTGCCAACGGTAGCCAGAACTGCAGAAGAAGTGTTGAAGCTCGTGCCAGGCGATTTGCGCTGGGCTGCCGTAGCTTTGGGCGCGAGTCGCAAGGCTGCGTTCTTCCAAGTGATTTTGCCAGCTGCTCGTGCGGGCATTGTTACATCGATCCTCTTGGGTATCGCCCGCGTTATCGGTGAAACGGCCCCACTTTTGATGACAACCATCCCCACCACGGACACCAATGCGAATCCATTCTCCGGACAGATAACTACGATGCCGACTTACGTATACCGCTACGTGACGGATTCGCACGACTCATTGCAGCACCGAGCTTGGGCTGCATCCCTACTGATGATGATTATTGTGGCAATCATCTTCGTCGCAGCACGCATTGCAACGTCACGCAGTGGATTGAAGAAATAGACATGGATACAACACCTACATTCATTCCCCAGGAAAGGGATCTAATGACCAGCACATCACCAATGAATGGCCGGACGCACCTTGAGGCTCGCAATGTGAGTGTCTGGTTCAAGGACCATCAGGTATTAAATGATGTTTCTCTTGTGTTCCCAGAGAACTCAGTCACTGCACTCATTGGACCTAGTGGTTGCGGTAAGTCAACATTCATCCGCACGCTGAACCGAATGCATGAGATGATTCCTGGTGCTGGTCTAACTGGCGAGGTTCTCTTTGACGGTGAAGACATTTACCACGAGGGCGTAGACCCCATCACGGTCCGTCTCAACATCGGCATGGTTTTCCAGAAGCCCAATCCATTCCCCACCATGACAATTCGTGGCAACGTGCTTTCGGGTCTGCGCCTGTCCGGCCGCAAAGTGCGCAACGAGGATGAACTTGTTCAGACATGTCTTGAACGAGCCAGCATCTGGACTGAAGTTAAGGATCGCTTGGATGCACCTGCAGGCTCGCTGTCGGGCGGTCAGCAGCAGCGCCTCTGCATTGCTCGTTCGCTCGCGCTACAGCCAGAAGTGTTGCTGATGGACGAACCATGTTCAGCGCTCGACCCAGGTTCTACACTGCGCATTGAAGAAACCATTCGCGAGCTTTCAAAGTCAATGACAATCGTCATTGTGACCCACAACATGCAACAAGCTCAGCGCATTTCAGACCAGACAGCGTTCTTCCTCACCGAAGATGGCAATCCTGGCTTTGTCGTTGAGTTTGGACCAACCGAACAAGTATTTTCTTCACCACGTGATCCGCGTACCGAAGACTACGTCAACGGTCGTTTCGGATAAACCCATAGTTTTCGGGCTTTTTTGCCCGAAATGGGCACAATTTGGACGTTAACCAATTGTTTGCCTAAACATAAAGCAGTGCTAACCCAGGCACACCTTGCAAGACACATTGCTCTGTCAGAGTAACCACGTTGAGTGAAAAGGTCACCCAACATTCTTCCAAAGGAGAAGTAATGCGTCGTTCATTCGCGACCGCTGCTGCAGCCGTAGTAACTGCAGTATCACTGGCTGGAACAGCAGCATACGCTGGCGTTACCACCAACCCAGCGTTCCCATCAATCGTTGGAAACGGTTCTTCATTCCAGGCTAACTTCCAAGCAGCTTGTGCTGGCAAGTTCACCAACTCAGTAGTTGCTGGCTTCAGCTCAAAGGCAAAGGTTAGCTACACCTCATCTTCATCAGGCGACGGCATGACCGCTCTTGGCAATGGCTCTGCAGCATTCGCAGGCACCGACGCTCCTGACTTCACCACCAGCTCATACGCTCCAAACGATGGCGGCTCACGCATTGCTGTTCCATTGACTGTTGCTCCAGTAGCTTTCCTTTACAACGTCAGCGACAGCCATGGTGCACTTATCAAGGGCATCAAGCTAACTGCAGGCATCATCTCTGACATCTACCGTGGTCAGATCACCAAGTGGAACGATGACGCGATTCAGCTAGCAAACGGCGCGACCAAGAAGAACAACGCCTGGAAGGGTGGCCTTTCAGCCAAGCTTCCAAACGAAGACATCAAGGTAGGCGCTCGTACCGACGGTTCAGGCACCACCAAGAACGTTGTTATCTACCTTGCAGCTAACGTTGCAGACGCAGGCTGGTACGCAGCTGGTTCAAAGAACATGACCGGCAACGGCACAACTTCTTCATTCGCTAACTCAGGTTCACTTGCTGCAGGTATCTCAAAGAAGGCAAACTCTGCCGCTCTTGTTGAGTACGTAGCACAGACTGAAGGCACTATTGCTTACGCAGATGCTCCAGACGTTCCAAAGGATCTTGGCGTAGCTAAGCTTAAGAACGTACACGGTGAATACGTAGCTCCAACAACTGCAGCTGCAGCTCTTGCTCTAGGTGCAAGCGGTGTAGCAACAGCACTAACTTCAAACGGTTACCTAAGCTCAACTGAGTCAGCTAACCTCTTCACTGCAAGTGTCGCTAACGCTTACCAGCTAACAGTAATCACTTACATCCAGGCATCAGCAAAGGCAAGCGTCACCAACCTTGGTGTTCGTGCATACGCACAGTACGCTCTTGCAAAGTGCCAGGGTGGAGCAGGCTACACCAAGCTGCCAGCAAACCTTCTTACAATTGCCAACACCCAGGCAGCTAAGATCGGCGCAACCAGCTAGTAATACCGTCAATCCTTCGGGAATGACAGTCAAGAACTGACATGGCAAGGCGTCTGTGTGACCCACAAGTTACATGGACGCCTTGTCTATGTCGTAAGTAAAGTCTCTACAGAGTTTCCTCGATGAAAGGTTCATTATGCGTTTACGTTCGCTTGGTGTGCTCGTGGCAGTAGCCATTCCTTTGCTTGGTGCCTGCACCCCACCAGTACCACCTGAAGTGCAATCCTTTCGAGATGAACTCAACGTTCCGTGTGGTACGGGATCGCTAACGATTTCGCGGCCGGAACTCTACACAGATTTTGTGGACAATCTCGTGTCCAACTTCACCACAGCGTGCCCGGACGTGTCGGTCAATGTCGTCGACCCTGATCCCACTCAAGCAGTTGACATCGCCATCACTGACCAGGCAACAGCGAGCGGCTGTGACGTCAAAATTGATACCCCGATTGCCTACGATGGCACGGCAATTGTGTTCAGCCAAAGCAGTATTTCCGAGCTTGACTTATCAGCGGGAAGCCTAAGTGCCTTATTGCGTAACGAAGTCGCAAAGTGGTCTGATGCCCGACTGACAAAGGACAACCCTGAAGGCGAATTCCCAAGTGATCCCATCACTTTGGTTCCGAGTGCGCTCCCTGCAGCGACTACGGCTATCAATGACTGGGGCAAGTCGCTGGATCAGTCTCCTTGGACCGAAGTTCCTGATCATGCAGATGCGATGCCTTGGAATACTAATGACGCTCTTACGGACTTATCCAATGACAACGTAGTCGGTATCGCTCCTCTCTCCTTCGCACTGAACAACTCTCTGAGTGTTGCGGCAGTTAAGGATCCACAGTTCGACACGTACACTTATGCCGACGTTGATTCCCTGACGGCCGGTGCATCCCAAGAGTCACTCGCGGATGATTCTTCATTCATTTTGTCTCCAGTCTGGGATGCGTCTAAGTCGCCGGTCCCGCCTGCGGGTTCTGATACGGCTAGCCAGCCGTGGGGAGCTGTTTACGCGGTTCATGGTCTGATGTGTGCAAACACTGCATCTGCTGAAGCGGCTCAGTCCTTCTTGCGTTACGGTGTGCGCGCCGATGAACAGCAGAGCGTAAGTTCGTACAGCTTGGCACCAATTCCCGAGGATGTTCGACTGAAGTTGGCTTCCAAGCTGAATCAAGGACTACACATTCCGACGGATGTGCCAATTCCCAACTAGACTGAGACTCCTTCCAACTTTTGGCAGGGAGGAAACTTATGGGATCTAGTTACTTTAGCGGTGCTGTAGAAGTACTTGGTTTTTGTCTGGTTCTGTGGTCGTTGTATGACATTGTGCGTCGGCCAGCCAAGCAATTTACTCTTGTTGGCCGTGGCAGCAAAAACATCTGGATTTTTACTGCCGTTGCGAGTGCATACGCTCTGTCGATACATGGCCTCGCTTCCTTTGTGGCATTACTGGCCTGTGTGCTCTATCTGTTTGATTTGAGACCAAAGCTCGACTCGGTGGTTTAGTCGTCAGTGCAGCCCACTCATCGCAAGCCAGTCGGCGACATAACTCGAGGTACTACACACCCAAATAGGTTGCGACGATGTGACCGGTGGGTGCTGCATGCGGTTTGTTCAACAATTCGTCAGGCACAAGACGCCATCGTTGTGGACCTTGGGTACGGCCATAGTCCGATTACGACGCTAGAACTGTTTCATCGGCTGACAGAGTATGCCAGGCCTGACGTAGAGGTTATCGGAATAGAGATAGACCCGTTACGCGTTCAGGCCGCACAATCCTTAGAGCAACCACGCCTGAGATTTACCCGCGGTGGCTTTGAGATTCCATTGACCGATGAGCGGCGTCCCATCCTCATCCGTGCCTTTAATGTGTTGAGGCAGTATGAGGAAGCAAGTGTGCAGGATGCGTGGCGCACTATGACTGAACGTCTTGCTCCATCTGGCTATCTCGTTGAAGGTACGTGTGATGAGTTGGGGCGACTTAGTAGTTGGGTTTCAGTTCGAGCGGGATCCGACACGCCAGAAACATTCTCAATCTCCGTGCAAGCCAACGCGATTGAGTTGCCATCTGACATTGCCCCACGCCTACCAAAATGCCTGATACATCGAAATGTAGCCGGCGAGCGCGTTCATAACTTTTTGCAGCAGTTTGACTCTGCGTGGCGGTCTCATGCCGCCCTGATTCCATTCGGTGCTCGACAGCGTTGGATTGCCACAGTTGAAACATTGGTCTCGGAAGGCGTCCCGGTACTAGATTCAAAGCAGCGCTGGCGGCTTGGTGAGATTACGGTCCCTTGGGATGTAGTTCGGCCATCTACCTGAATCCATTGTGGGGCAAAAGTAAGTGCCCCACCGATTTCTCGGCAGGGCACTTCAGCTAAGTGATGCTACTTTTTACCTTGGTTGGCTACAGCGGCTGCTGCCGCTACCGCAGCTTCTGGATCCAGGTAAACACCGCCAGCAATGACTGGCTTCAAGTTTTCATCAAGTTCATAGACCAGTGGGATACCTGTAGGAATGTTCAATCCCGCAATGTCCTCATCGCTGATTCCATCAAGATGCTTGACCAGCGCGCGCAGCGAATTTCCGTGTGCTGCGACCATGACAGTCTTGCCAGCTTTCAAATCAGGGACTATGTTTGACTCCCAGTATGGAAGCATGCGCTTCACCACGTCAGCAAGGCATTCAGTCGCGGGGCGGTCAGCATCAGCAATGTCCGAGTACCGAGGATCGTGAGTTTGCGCGAATTCATCGTCAGCGTCGATAGCGGGAGGTGGAACGTCATAAGAGCGACGCCACAACATGAATTGCTCTTCACCGTATTCGGCAAGGGTCTGAGCCTTGTCTTTGCCCTGAAGTGCTCCGTAGTGACGCTCATTCAAGCGCCATGAGCGGTTCACTGGGATCCAGTGGCGGTCGGCCACGTCAAGTGCGATGTTTGCAGTCTTGATTGCACGGCGCAACAGTGATGTGTGAAGAACGTCAGGAAGGATGGCAGTATCTTTCAGCAGTTCACCGGCACGTTGCGCTTCGCCTAGACCCTTTTCGTTAAGGTCTACGTCAACCCAACCCGTGAACAGGTTCTTCTCGTTCCAGACACTCTCGCCATGGCGGACCAAAATTAGTTTGTGATTGCTCATGGTTCAATTCTGCCTCACGGTCGTGCTGCACCACACAAGTGGTCGGTAATGCGGACGCCTGTTCAAGCGTTGCTACGTGACCGCCTCTGTAGCGTCCAGAGCGCGATACCCGCAATGAGCAGTGATATCCCTATGCGAGTTGTGGTGAACGGAAGACTTATCGTCACTGCAACGCATCCGATGAATCCGCAAATAGGAAGAATGCGAGTCCGGGTAAATGGTTCCAAAGTAAAGGCTGCTGCATTGGCGATCGCATAGTAGACGAGAACTGCAAACGATGAGAAGCCGATGGCAAAGTGCAGGTCGGTAAAGACCAGAAGCAGACATACAACGCTTCCGACACAAATCTCGGCAACATGGGGAACGCGATACTTTGGATGCACGCTTGCGAGCCGTTGGGGCAGGTTCCCATCTCTAGCCATCGCGAACGTCGTCCTAGAGATGCCCAGAATGATAGTCAGCAGAGAACTCAGTGCCCCGGCAACAGCACCGAATCTGACTAATGTGTGGATAGGCGGCATGTTCGAAGTTGCATCAGCAAGTGCTGCAGTCGACTGAGCCAAACCTGGAATGCCAAGTTTGTGAACGAGTGCAGTTGCGATTGCTGCGTACAGCACGAGGGTAAAAGTCAGCGCACGCAAGATTGCTTTCGGAATCGTGGACTCAGGAGATTTGACCTCTTCGCCAAGTGTGGCGATTCGTGCGTAGCCCGCAAAGGCAAAGAACATGAAGGCTGCACCTTGGAGAATGCCACGTACCGCTGAACCAGTAACGGCTCCAGATGGAGGGACTGAGGTAGCTCCGCCTACGTTGCTGTTCGCTGTCCAAACCGCAATGGTTGCCACGACGAGAACGACCACAATGAAGGTCACTAGCCATTTGGTGATCTTTGTACTCTTGCTCACCCCAAAGTAGTTTGTTGCGGTGAGAACTATCACGGCGGCAAGAGCTAATACCTTCGGATTAGCGGGGTAGATGTAATGGCCAAAGGTCAGAGCAATCGCGACACAACTTGCTACTTTGCCGATGATAAATGACCATCCAGCGAGAAATCCCCAGAGTGGGCCGAGCTGTTTGGTGCCGTAAACATATGTGCCACCAGATTCTGGATATCGTGCAGCAAGTCTTGCTGAAGATGTTGCGTTGCACCATGCCAAGAAGCCAGCTAGTGCAATTGATAAGCCAAGGTAGGTACCGGCTGCGTTCGTTGCTGGACCAAAGCTGACAAATACACCAGCTCCGAGCATTGATCCTAGACCGATGAATGTGGCATCTGCCAGTGTGAGTTTTCGACTGAGTTGATTCATCGGTGCGTCCTTTTCTTTAACGCGGTCGGCGACGTTCGGTGACCGCTTCCTGATAAACCTCGAGTAGAGAGTTCGCAGTGCTTTCCCATCCAAAGTGCGCGGCATGAAGAAGACCTGCTTGACCTAGTCGGTCGGCGAGCGATGTGTCTGCCAAAACTTTTGCAATCATGTTGGCCCAGTCCACCGGGTTATGACCTCGCACGAGATAGTCGCGTGCTTCGCTTGCGACAGCCGTCGGCAATCCACCTACATGTGCGGCGATGACTGGCGTGCCGCAGGCTTGAGACTCTAGAGCCACTAGGCCAAATGATTCGCTGTAAGACGGGACGACGGTGATGTTGGCTGACCTAAACCAATGAATGAGCCCGTCACGTCCTAGGGGCGGCACAAACCGAACACATTCCCGAATGCCTAGCTCGTCGGCTAGGTCTGCGAGTGAATTGCTATTCTCTAGTCCGGTTCCAGATGGACCACCGCAGACAGCCACGATTAGCTTTGAGCGCAGTTGGGGTTGCATTTTGAGTAGCTCGCTGGCAGCCTTTAGCAAGACGTCTGGCGCTTTGAGTGGTTGAATCCTGCCGACGAACAGCAGTAGAACAGCATCCTGCGGAATGCCTAAACGAATACGAGCTTCTTGCCGGTCGCCTGGTGTAAACATTGTGAGGTCAACGCCAGGATGAACGACTCGCACTTTGTCAGGTATCGCGTCATAAAGCTCGACCAACTCTTTAGCTTCGGCTTCAGTGTTAGCGACTAGTCGATCGGCGGCATGAACAACTTGCTCTTCGCCAATTTCTCGAATGGCAGGTTCAGGTCGATCATCCTCAGACATTTGAAGATTCTTCACTCGAGCCATGGTGTGCATGGTGTGTACGAGTGGCACATCCCATCGCTCCTGCGCAATCCAGCCGACCTGCCCAGACAGCCAATAGTGGCTGTGAATCAGGTCGTAGTAGCCGATGTGCTGTGACGCTTCTGCGCGCAGAACTCCGGCAGTGACGGCACAGAGTTGTGCCGGAAGGTCTTCCTTGCGTAATCCCTCAAACGGACCAGCCTGTATGTGTCGGACAGTGACTCCGGGCGCCAACTCGGTGACGTCAGCTTCGTCGATACTTGTGGCCCGAGTAAATATTTCGATCTCAATGTTTTGCCGAGCGAGGACCTTAGCCGTCTCAGCAATGTAGACGTTCATGCCTCCTGAATCACCAGTTCCTGGTTGGTGCAGAGGGGAACTGTGCACGGACAGGATGGCGATGCGACGAAGGTCGGATATGGGATTATTCATGAGCTCCCATAAATCTACCTAATCCAAGTGCATCGCGATACTCAAAAGGTAACGAGTTCTTGGCAAAGTAAGTCCGGGGATGCGCCACGCATCCAGGTTGATTTAGGAAAGGCGTGAGCCAGATTCGATCTGTGTCACTCGTCGAGCAACAGTCACTGCGTGGTCGCCGAACCGTTCAAAGAATCGCGACAAAAGCGTGACGTCAATGGCTGCTTCGACTCCGTGCTGCCAATCACTTGAAAGAACTGTTGAGAAAAGCTCACGATGTAATTGATCGAGCACATCATCATATTGAACGATTTTGCTAGCAAGAGTGGTGTCCGATGAAGCAATCACATGACCAGTCTCAGCAACGATACGGCTGGCAGCGGTACCCATCTGTGCAAACGTATGACGTAACTCTTCAGGAATCGATGGGCTTGGAAAACGAAGGCGCACTTGCTTAGCGATATGAACTGCTAGGTCGCCCATGCGTTCCAGTGATGAGGCAATTCGAATGGCACCCATGACTAAACGCAGGTCACGTGCCATGGGAGCCTGCAATGTGCTTATTCGGAAACAGAGCGTTTCAACTTCATCGTTGAGCAAGTTGATTTCGCGGTCGCCAGAGATGGTCTGCTCCGCGAGATTCAGGTCATCTTCCAGGAGTGCTTGCGTAGCGTGCGTGATGGCAGTGTCGACTAGTGCGGTCATACGAATTAAGAGTTCATTGACTCTCGCAATTCTTTCGCTACTAGTGGAAAGCATGGGATAAGTTTACCGTTACGCAAAAGGCTTTGGCACCTATCAAAGTACTTAACTGCGCGCAAACTTGTGGTGCATGGACGGTAAACATTAACCCCTTGACGTGATTCTGTGCAGGGTCACTCCGTCGGAGAACTTATCCTTGTCATGTGAGTCCAATAACGGTACCTGGGCAAGTAGCGCTGGTCGCCTTCCTTGTCGTCGGCGCTTTAGGTCTGACGTTGTGCGTACTCTTACGACGACTAAGTAGCCTCAAAGGCACGACCGCAGTCGCACCGCCGATTGATCGGGTGGCTGCAGTTCGAGAAATCCTAGATCTGTTGCCAGATGCCGCTGCCGTTGTCGACCAAAATGATCGAGTCATTGCCGCGAGTGTGAACTGCGTTGCAACTGGGCTTGTTGCGGGCGACATGATTGTTCCTGTCGACCTGCGCGCCTTGAACCGTGAAGTTCATCGTTTGCGTAAGACCCTTACTCGAGAGGCCTTCATTGGTCGCCAAGCGGGTGGCGCCGGTGGTTGGGAAGCACGGCTACAGTTGTCACCACTCGATGAGAATCTCTCGCTGTTGATTGCGCAAGACTTGAGTGAGGAACGTCGTCTCAATGAAGCTCGTCGCGACTTTGTTGCGAATGTATCCCATGAACTTAAGACGCCAGTTGGTGCACTAGCACTGCTCGCGGAAGCCATCAATGCGGATGACCTTGAGCGTAATGAAATTACACACTTCGCGAGTCGCATGCAGTACGAGGCTGGTCGTCTCACTGACATGATTGCTGACCTGGTGGAGTTGTCGCGAGTGCAAGGCGACGTCGCACTTCGCCACAGCGCACCAGTGGCGGTGGACAGAATCATTGCTGCCGCTGTAGACGACACGAAGTTTGTAGCTGACGGCAGCCGCATACATGTTCGCGTCGCTGATTCCTCACTAGTAGGACGCATTTATGGTGATGAGCGCCAACTCATCACGGCAATACGCAACCTTTTGTCCAATGCAATCAAGTACTCTCCCGTGGGAACTAATGTCGGGATTGGTGCACGTCGAGTCGGAGACAGCATTGAAATCTCGGTGACTGATCAGGGCCCGGGCATTCCAGACGATGAACTCATTCGGATTTTTGAGCGCTTTTATCGTGTGGATCCCTCGCGCAATCGTCACACTGGCGGGACGGGACTTGGCCTTGCTATCGTCAAGCACATCTGCGCTAACCATGGTGGCGAATGTACAGTATGGTCACGAGTTGGAGAAGGTTCAACATTCACCCTTAGATTCCCTGCTTACCTCAACGGAGTAGGTCACACAATGGAGGAAGCTCTCGCATGACGCGCGTACTAGTTGTTGAAGATGAAGAGACCTATCGCGAAGTACTGGACTTCTACTTGCGCCGTGAAGGCTATGACGTCTTCTTGGCGCCGGACGGTACTGAAGGCATCAAAATGTTTGACTCAGTGCGCCCCGACCTTGTCCTCCTCGACTTAATGTTGCCTGGTGTTTCTGGAACTGAAGTCTGCAAGTACATTCGCACCAAGGCCAATACGCCCATCATCATGTTGACTGCAAAAGACACCGAAATAGATAAGGTCGTTGGCCTTGAGCTCGGTGCAGATGATTACATCACCAAACCGTATTCAAAGAGTGAACTCATCGCGAGAATGCGTGCGGTGCTTCGTAGAGGCGTCGCAGTGGATGATCTGGATGAAGGCGTGATTGAGTGTGGGCCTATCCGCATGGACGTTGAACATCACTCGGTTACTGTCAATGGTGAGCGCATTGCGCTTCCTTTGAAGGAGTTTGAACTACTCGAATTACTGATTCGCAATGCTGGCCGGGTTTTGACTCGTGGTCAACTCATGGATCGCATTTGGGGAGCCAACTATGTCGGCGACGGCAAGACCCTGGATGTTCACGTCAAGCGTCTTCGCTCAAAGATTGAAGCCGACTCCGCAAATCCGGTGTTGCTTACTACTGTGCGCGGCTTGGGATATCGTTTCGAAGCGCAGTAGTCCACTGCGCAATCTGATGAACAATTGCTTGGGCTTAAGGAATTTTCACCCCAGCGTAAATGCCGTCATTCGTATTCACGAGTAGTTGCATCGAGGCCGTTGGGCTGTTGGCGAACTGCAGGGCTAGCGGAACGATAGTGCCTGGGACAAGAGATCCTGTCGCGCTCACGAGCGCCACCGACAGGGTTGAATTAAACCCAATCCGCACTGCTTGCATCGATGGGAGTAGGACACCCTTTTCAGCTTGGCCGGTGACCAACTCAGAGGACACGTTTACCAGCGCGTCATCAGTGCTGCCATTGTTGTAAATCGTCACCAACAAAGTTCCCTTGGCCGGGTCTTTTGGGTCTGCAACAATCGTGGCGTCGCGGATTTCTAAGTCGCCCGATGTTGCGTAGCGACCATTTCCAGAAGGCTTCTGACTGTTAGTGCGGGCGCCAAACCCAATGGCACAACCTGTTGCACTCGCAATGCAGGTGAAAACCAACACAATTCCCATAAGACGCTTGAGGCGCATGAAAAATTCTCCTAGAACTGATGACGCGGTTCCTTAAGCCTAGCGTCTAGCCACTTAGCTCTAGACACCGCCTTATGTTTCTGCAGTTAGGTGCCTTGCCACAAAACCCATTGAATGCAGGGGTTTTGTGGCATTTGTTGTCACGTGAGCGTGGTAAACTAGCCGTTCAGGCAAGCTAAAGGAAAATACATGGCCTACAAAGTCGGAGAAACCGTCGTTTACCCTCACCACGGTGCTGCAGACATTATTTCCAAAGAAAAGCGCATCATCAAAGGTGAAGAACGTGAATACCTCGTTCTGAAGGTTCATCAGAGTGACCTCACTGTGCGTGTCCCGTCTGACAATCTTGACCTAGTAGGCGTTCGAGATGTCACGAGCCAAGAGGGTCTAGAAAAAGTCTTTGGCGTTCTTCGCATGGCATATGTTGAGGATCCAGCAAACTGGTCTCGTCGTTTTAAGGCAAATACGGAAAAGTTGTCTTCAGGCGATGTCATCAAAGTCGCTGAAGTTGTGCGCGATTTGTGGCGCCGTTCGCAGAAGAAGCCACTTTCAACGGGCGAGAAGAGCATGCTCGCTCGCGCCCGCACTCAGCTCATTAGTGAAATTGCTTTGGCCGAACGCACTGATGAAGTACGTGCTGAAGAAATTCTTGACGAGGTCTTGGCTTCCTAATGACCAGCGCCGCTACTGGCCGAGTGGCGGCCCTGATTCCCGCTGCGGGATCTGGAACCCGACTGGGAGCAGAGACGCCCAAGGCGTTTATCGAACTAGGTTCGCTATGTATGCTCACTCGCTCGGCGTTGGCACTGAGTCTTTCAGTTGACGTAATCGTTGTCGCTGTCCCCGAAGGCTACGTTGAGAAGGCAGGGGAACTGCTCAAGGATGTTGATGCTGACCTTCACATTGTTGAAGGCGGTCAGGACCGTCAATCATCTGTGGCTCGCGCATTAGCAGTAGTCCCGGCCGACGTCGATGTCGTCTTGGTCCACGATGCGGCGAGGCCACTCGTGCCTCTGCGCGTCATTCATAGTGTCATCGAGGCAGTACGACATGGTGCTGAAGGAGTTGTGCCGGTTTTGCCGGTTGTGGACACCATCAAGCGCGTTGATGCGCAGGGCACTGTCGTAGAGACTGTCAATCGCGATTCGTTGCGCCGAGTGCAAACACCGCAAGGTTTTGTGCGTTCAGTGCTCGATCACGTTCATGCTGATCCAACGATTTTGGCTACTGATGACGCGGGTCTACTGGAAGTTTCGGGTTATCGTGTGCACACTGTCGCTGGTGACGAACGCGCTCTGAAAATCACAACCATGGATGACCTGCACATTGCTCTGAGTTACTTGGAGGAAAAGCTATGAGTGACATGCGCGTAGGCACTGGTGTAGACGTTCATCCGCTTGAGCTCGGTCGGGCAATGCACTTAGCCTGTTTAGAGTGGCCCGACGCCTCTGCGGGCTGCAGCGGCCACTCAGATGGTGACGTAGCAGCGCATGCTGTGTGTGATGCGCTGCTCTCGGCAGCTGGACTTGGAGATTTAGGCGGTATCTTCGGCACGTCTGACCCCAAGTGGGCGGGAGCTTCAGGCGCCAGACTTCTGGCTGAAGTTCATCGACTCATTCAGGAGCAAGGCTGGGCCATCACAAATGTGAGTGTTCAAGTCATCGCTAATGCCCCGAAGATTGGACCACGACGGCTAGAGGCACAAGAAGCCATGTCTCAGGCGCTCGGTGGAGCAGTGGTGTCGATAGCCGGGACAACAACTGATGGTTTGGGTCTTACTGGACGCGGTGAAGGCGTTGCGGCCATCGCCACAGCATTGTTACATCGCGCCCGATAGTCGGTAACCTAGACCCGTGCGCCTTTATGACACCGCGACTCGAGCAGTTCGCGACTTCACCCCACTGACACCTGGCCAGGTGTCTATTTACGTATGCGGTGCAACGGTCCAGGCAGCGCCACATGTTGGTCACATCCGCTCTGGTCTCGCTTTTGATGTGCTGGCTCGCTGGCTTCGTGCAACAGGACTTGACGTCACGTTGGTCCGCAATGTCACCGACATTGACGACAAGATCATGGCCAAGGGCGAGATCGAAAACCGACCATGGTGGGCAGTGGCTGCACATTATGAGCGCGAGTTTGCCAAGGCATATTCCATTTTGGGTTGCACCCCGCCAACCGTCGAGCCAAGGGCTACGGGACACATCACTCAAATGGTTGAGTTGATGGAAACTTTGATTGCCCGTGGGCATGCCTACGCTTCTGAAGGTGACGTCTACTTTGATGTGCGCTCATTTGCGCCTTACGGCTCACTTTCTGGACAGAAGATTGATGACTTGCTCCCCGCGGGTGATTCAGCAGGTGAAAGTCGCAAGAAAGATCCCCGTGACTTCGCGTTGTGGAAGTCGGCAAAACCAGGTGAGCCGTCATGGCCAACTCCTTGGGGTAACGGTCGACCTGGCTGGCATATCGAATGCTCGGCCATGGCTCAGGCATACCTCGGCAATGCCTTCGACATCCATGGTGGCGGTCTCGACTTAGTCTTCCCACACCACGAGAACGAAGTAGCGCAATCGAAGGCTGCTGGCCAGGATTTCGCGAACTTCTGGTTGCACAATGCCTGGGTGACTACGTCTGGTGAAAAGATGAGCAAGTCGCTTGGTAACTCGTTGCTTGTTACTGAAGTCACTAAGCGGGTTCGGCCGATTGAACTTCGTTGGTACTTAGCCGCAGCGCATTATCGAAGCAATCTCGAGTTTTCGGATGCAGCACTGAGTGAGTCTGCTGTGGCATTCGGTCGAATTGAAAACTTCATTCGTCGTGCAAGCGAGATTGTTGGCGACGTTGCACTTGGTGTTGTCAGCGACGAGTTTGCCGCAGCGATGAATGAGGATCTCAATGTTCCCGCTGCTCTGGCTGTGCTGCATGAGGCAGTAGGCAAGGGTAACACTTTGCTTGCGAACGGCATCGCTGGTGATGAACTCGCAGCAGCTCTAGCTGCAGTACGAACGATGCTTGACGTTTTGGGTGTTGATCCACTTAATGACTTCTGGCAAGCAAATTCGGGCGCCGATGATTCGACTGATGCAGTCATCGACGGACTCGTGCAGCAACAGATTGCTGCACGCACTGCAGCAAAACAAGACAAGGACTACGCGAAGGCAGACGCTATTCGTGATCAACTGCGGGAACTCGGCATTGCACTGGAAGATAGTGCTGATGGTGTCCGCTGGACATTGGAGAAGTAGTGGCTGGCAATTCGAAGCGCAAAGGCGCAATACGTACCTCAAAAAAAGGTCCACTAGTCGGTTCAGGTGGACGCAGTAAGCAGCGCCTTGAAGGCAAAGGTCCTACTCCCAAGGCTACGGAGCGCACCAAGCATCCAGCAGCCAAGCGTGCTCGTGCCGCCGAACGGGCTGCGGAAAAGCGTGGCTCAGTTCGAGTGAGCCGCCCACGTGATCGTGACGGTATCGAATGGGTAGCGGGACGTAACTCAGTGCTTGAAGCTTTGCGCGCTGAGATTCCTGCGGCTGCGTTCTACATGCAGCAGTACATCGATGCCGATGACCGTGTCAAAGAAATTATGCAGCTTGCGAATGAGCGTGGTCTGGCGTTCTTGGAGTCTCCTCGTGGCGAACTAGATCGCATGACCGATGGCGCGGTTCACCAGGGTGTTGCACTTCGCATCCCACCGTATGCCTACGCCGATCCCGAAGACATGCTCGATGATGCATTCGATTCTCCTGAATCACCGTTTTTGGTTGCTCTTGATGGCGTGACTGACCCACGTAATTTGGGTGCCGTCATCCGTTCATCTGCGGCCTTCGGCGTTGACGGCGTTGTTGTGCCTGAGCGTCGTGCTGCTGGCATGACTGCCTCAGCTTGGAAGACCTCGGCTGGCGCTGCAACGCGTGTCCCAGTGGCCCGCGCAACTAACTTGACGCGCACGCTCGTCGCCTTCAAGAAGGCTGGCTGCACAATCGTGGGTCTTGATGCTGACGGTGAAGTCGACATTGCCAACCTCAAAGCAGACCTTGCGAGCGGGCCACTAGTGCTAGTGGTTGGAGGCGAAGCAACTGGCATGTCTCGTCTCGTGCGTGACACCTGCGACATGGTGGTGTCTATCCCGATGTTTGATGAGACTGAGTCACTGAATGCGGGTGTTGCTACTGGTATTGCCTTGTACGAGATTGCCAAGATCCGCGGGTACTAGGTCGCAAATCAAGTTCGAGCACTCTCTGCCTCCATCTCGCTTGCAGGTCATTGAAACCCGCAAACGATGTGCGTACTACCTACAGGTCATTGTTGTGTGAGATGTCTGGCGTACCTTCCGGGAAGGTAAGGGCCATCTCGATGGTGTTGTCATTGGTGTTCTCACTAGCGCCGATGATTGCGCGTTCCTCTGGCTTGTTGACGAGAATGTTTTTCACGTAATCCTCAGCGGCCACGTGACGACCCACATCTTTTCCTGCTTTCTCAGACATGTACCAACGGTGCTGCAGGATTTCGTGATAGATCTCAGCGGGTTCAAGGCGGCCACGCATACTTTTCGGAACTAGAGCAAGCACGGATTCGAAGGCCTCGGTTACCCAGCGATGTGCAGAAAGTGCTTCATCCTTCTCATCGATGTCTCGATCAATTCTGAATTGGTCGAGGTCATTGAGAAGGCGTCGAGCTTGATTCTCCTCAACATCCAGACCCGTAAGGCGAATCAACCTTCGGGCGTGATGACCGGCATCGACAACCTTTGGTGTCATGATGATCCGTATGTCATCACCAGTCGGATGCTGCGACGTCTTTGACTCCATTTGTGCCACATCGAAACCCATGTCGTTGAGCAGGCGAATACGCTCATCCAACTTGTACCGCTCGGATGGCTTGAGGACTAGAGGCTTTGTGATGGATTCCCACAGTCGCTCATAGCGCGTGCGAATCTGCTCACCTGTCACAAATGGATCGATGGACTCGTGCAGCAAGTCAGCAGCAGCCAAATCCATAAACTCACCGGTTGCGTTGGTGACTGCGAGATCGAGGTCGTAGGCACGCTGACCGTCAGAAAGTTGCTCATGCAAGTCACCAGTTTCAGCGTCAACCAAATATGCGGCGAATGCACCAGCATCACGACGGAACAAGGTGTTAGAGAGTGAGCAGTCGCCCCAGTAGAAGCCAATCAGATGCAGTCGAACCAGTAAAAGAGCCAGGGCATCAAGTAGACGATTGGCAGTGTCCTGCCGGAGTGTCGAGGAGAAGAGCGCTCGATAGGGCAGAGAGAATTCAAGATGCTTGGTCATGAGTGCGGCGGGCAGTTCATGACCGTCTGCGTCTAGCCTGCCTGAGATAACGCCAACTGACTCAACACAGGGAGCTTCGAGCCTAGCCAAGCGACCAAGCATGAGATGTTCACGTTCGGCAATTGGCTGCTGCGTTTCTTTAATCGCGTAGACAAGACCGTGGAGTCTGACAAAGCGCACAATGTGACGGCTGATGCCCTGTGGCAATGAGACTGTCGCTTCATCGGGCCAGTCAGCTAGAGGCAAATGCCATGGCAAGAACAATAAATCTGGTTCTGCTGGATCAGCTGTTACTTGAAATGCCATGACGAATCCCCCTTAATGAAATGAAAGGGCCTGACCAGAGGCCAGACCCTTTCATGTAGATCGTTGCGATTACGCGTTGAAGCGGTCGCCTGTCTTGCTGCTGAATACGTGGATGCTCTTCAAGTCTGGGACTAGATGAATAGTTGCACCACGCTGAGGTGTCGCGCGACCATCAGTACGGACCGTGACCTGACGCTCTTCGCCCTTAGCATCAATGACTTGACCGTAAAGGTAAGCATCAGCACCGAGAAGTTCAACAAGTTCAATGTTGAGCTCGAAACCTTCTGGAGCAATTGTGAGATCCTCTGGACGGAAACCAACAGTGATGCTGTCGCTACCTTCAGCGGTGACCTGGCTCAGAATTGAACGTTCGATTGGGATGATCGTGCTACCTAGGCGTGCGCCACCATCTTCAATCTTCAAGTCAACAAGGTTCATGGCAGGTGAGCCAATAAAGCCAGCAACGAATGCGTTGGCTGGATTGTCGTAAAGGTTCTGTGGAGTGTCTGCCTGCTGCAAGAAGCCGTCCTTCATGACCACAACGCGGTCACCCATGGTCATAGCTTCAGTCTGGTCGTGGGTCACGTAAACGGTAGTGACGCCAAGACGCTTCTGCAGAGATGCAATCTGTGTACGAGTCTGTACACGGAGCTTGGCATCCAGGTTCGAAAGTGGTTCATCCATTAGGAATACCTGTGGGTTACGCACAATTGCACGACCCATAGCTACACGCTGACGCTGGCCACCTGAGAGTGCCTTTGGCTTGCGCTCTAGGTAAAGCTCGAGGTCAAGAATCTTGGCAGCTTCCTTCACGCGAGTTGCAATCTCCGACTTATTAACGCCAGCAATCTTGAGCGCAAAGCCCATGTTCTCGGCAACAGTCATGTGTGGGTAAAGCGCGTAGTTTTGGAAAACCATAGCGATGTCGCGGTCCTTAGGCGCAACGTTGGTGACATCGCGGTCACCAATCAGAATGCGACCTTCGTTGATGTCTTCAAGACCGGCAAGCATACGAAGTGATGTTGACTTGCCACAGCCTGAAGGGCCAACAAGAACCAAGAATTCGCCATCGGCGACCTCAAGATTCAAGCGGTTTACGGCTGGGATTGTTGAACCCGGATAAATACGGGTTGCAGCGTCGAATGTGACGTTGGCCATTTCTGACTCCTTCACCGACAGGTACGTGTCGGACGATCCGTTGTAAAGGCTTGCGGCGAATTCCACCCCAAGTTTGCCTCGCCTGAGGCAACGCTCAATTCTTGCACACTTAGGGAATGAACAACACCCAGATCCCTTGGGAATCTGGGTGTTGCGGTAGGTCTAAGAGTTAGTGACGGATAAGAGTTCCTTGACCATTCACTGAGTAGTAGCGGATGTAGTCAACGAGCATCGTTCCACCTGCAGGCAGTTTGCCGTTTGCATCCCGTGTTACCTGACCATCTTGGTCACCTCCGAGTGTGCCACCCATTGCGAGGTTGAGCACGAGGAAGAATTCATTATTGAACGGGTATTGACGATGTGCGTAGTTTCCTGAACCGTCACTCAGAGGAATTTCGTCGCTCGTAACATCAGCCTTTGTCACTGAGTTGTAGACAGTTCCATCAACCATGAAGTCGATCTTGTCCTTGCTCCAGCGAATGCCGTACGTGTGGAACTTGTCATAGAAATGATCAGGGTAGGCGCTAGATGTCACACCGTAACCGTCATCAGGGTAGGAGTGCAACGAACCAAAAATCGATGCTGGGCGATTAGATGCTGAAGCCTCCATCATGTCGATTTCGCCACAGTTTGGCCATGAAAGACCAGTGTTGAGACTTGCACCGAGCATCCAGAATGCAGGCCATGTCCCTTCGCCGCTTGGAAGTTTGATGTTGGCTTCGATCTGGCCGTACTTGAAACCCAGCTTTCCTGAGGTATCCATGCGACCGCTCAGGTATTCGCAGCGTCCATAGACACAGAAGTCGGATGGTGAAGTGGCCGGGTGCTTGGCAGTTTTAGCCTGCGGACGAACAGCATTGATAGCCAGATGACCAGCACCATCAAGTTCGATTGCGTGGTGCGCAATGGTTCCATTGTCGTTGTATTGAACAATGCCGTCTGTGTAGTACTGACGTTCCTTGTTATCCGGAGAGCCGGTGATGGTCGTCGTCCAGACGTAAGACTTACGTGGATTTCGCAACGAAGTTTGCACGGTTGATGGAATGCCCTTTGAGCCGTTGTACTCTTCATGCCACAGCAACTTCAGACGAGGTGGAGTTGCTGCCTGGGGTGCTACTCCATGTCCTGAGACTGGGGTTGCATGTGAGGCAGTGGTGGCCAAACCAGCAATGAGTAACATGGCTGCAGATGCAGCTACTCCTGTACGAAACTTACGTGCAGTAGACATAGAGTCAACTTCCTTTATGTAGTAACACTTGTTGCTTGTGTAACCTGTAAACCTTAATGAGCGATGCGCACAATCATCTTTCACGTGGAAACTTACCCAATTAGTTCTGAGTGTAACAGTGAATACTGTGCGAGCCCCATGCCCTGGTTTTGGCGTAAGCGCCCAATGGGGTATTCTAAAGTCTCTAACAAATGCTGACTGTGCTTGCACTAATCATCATTAGTTAGAGAAGCTCACGCGAGTGAGATTGCCGACTTGGCGCAATTGGTAGCGCACCTGTCTTGTAAACAGGGGGTTAGGGGTTCAAGTCCCCTAGTCGGCCCTCTTGAAGTTCGACTGTTCTCAATGTAGTTAAATGCCTTTTTCGGGGCTCTCCCAAATGCGTATGCAAATAATGTGTTTCATAATGAGAAGACACTTTTGTCTATTTTGCCCAGTGGCTTTTCTCTTAGATCGGATTGTCGAGTGACTAACGCGATACAAAATGCATTAGGGACTCGTTTTCGCCGCATCATCACAGACTCTGCTGATGGTATGCCGCCTTGGCTTGAGCAAGTTGCCGAAGGAGATGACGCAGGGCTGTATGCTCCGACCGATGCACCATGGATTGTGCACGGTGATCTTGCGACACTCATTGGCGGCATCAGAGCGCTTCTAGTTCAAGCATTGCACCCAGGAAGTCTTGCAGGCGTCGCGCAGCATTCGCGGTATGAGCAGGATCCACTTGGTCGTTTAGCAGGTACCACAAAGTGGCTCACCATCACCACCTTCGGGTCGCGGAGTGCGATTCAAGTTGAGGCGCAGAGAGTCAATCGCATGCATGCCCGGGTGCAAGGCGACTACACCCGAGGAGACGGTCAGGTTCAGCCTTACCGCGCTGTAGATCAAGATTTGCTACTTTGGGTACACGTGGCCTTCACCGACTCATTCCTCGCAACCCACCTGCAGTATGGAAATCGGCCGATCCCAGGCGGGCCCGACGCCTACGTGAGACTCTGGGCTAAGTCGGTTGCACCGCTAGGACTGCATGCAGTTCCTGACACCGTAGAGTCACTTCAAAAAATGATCAGCAACCTCTTCGCTTGCCAGACATTGGTTGCAACGCCGGAAACTGCGCAAGTGATTGGCTTTATTCGTAAGCCACCGTTATCTCGCACTGCTCTCGTGGTCTACCGACTCTTGTTCCAAGCCGCTTTGGTCACGCTGAGTCCGGAGATGCAGAAACTTGTGGGCTTGAAGCCCTGGCCAAAATGGATTGTGGTTCCAACGACTCGAACCTTGTTGAGGCTCATGCGCCTCGCCATCGGTTCGCATTCACCGCTGGAGGAAGCCGCGTTGTCCCGACTTGCTCGACTCGATGCAAGTGAGAAGTGCTAGAAACTTTGATACAAATAATGATGGCCCCTGCACAGCAGGGGCCATCATTATTGAACAGGGTATTAACTGACCTTTGTGCTTGCCGCACTGACTGAAATTGCGCTACCTGCAGCATTCTTGGCAGTAACACCAAAGCGGATGAACTTACCCTTCTGCTTAGCGGTCAACTTCAAGGAGCTGCCTGTGGCACCGGCAATTGCAGTACAGCCACTAGGAACAGAGGTCTTTGCAGCACCTGCTGCTGAACATGCGTACCACTTGTAGCTGTAGGTTGGTGCGCCGCTCCAGGTGCCCTTGTTGCCAGCCAAGCTCTTGGCTACCTTGGCTGCACCAGCAACGCTGGCCGCCTTAGAAGCTGCCGGCTTGGAGGCAGTTGGTGTTGGGGTCGGCGTTGGTGTTGGGGTCGGCGTCGACTTTGACCAAATCACGGTGGACTGAGCCGCAGATGTAGTTCCCGCTACGACAGCCTTGACCTTTGAGGTACCAGTGCAGTCGCCGCAGTCTGGTGCAATTGAAACTGTTGCATAGCCGCTGCTATCTGTAACAGCGGTGTCTGCAGACAGTGTGCCAATGCCAGTGATGTTTGAGAAGCTCAGTGACACACCTGATTGTGGCTGACCTGCGAGGTTAGTCACCGTGAAACCGAGTGACTTGCTACCAGCTGTTGGTGATGCGGTTGTTGATGATACGTCACCTGTTACGGCGTTGTTCACAAAGTGAATGTTGAGAAGGTCCTTATCCTCAGCGCGATCGTCCGCATTCTGTGGATGTTGCACCAAGCTTGCTGTGATGGTCGTTGCAAGGCAGCCAATGCCAGTCAATGGATCAGCACATGGGAATGGATTGTTGCTAGCCCAAGGAGCGTATGGGTTCTTGGTGGTGAGGCTTACAGGTGCCGGTTCAGCATCCTGAACCTTGTTCGTGTTCTTGAGGTTGAATGTGACAAAACCTTGGTTGTCGGTTGTGCCGCTGAGTGAAGATTCGCCTGAACCCCACTGTGGGTGACCGCCGGCGTCATCGCCACACCAGTCACGACTGATGATGCCTTGGTTGCCAAGTGCGATTTGCGCTGCATCGGTTGGGTTACCGTACTGCATGCTGTTAGTTGTGGTGAATGTGGTCTCTGAGCATGAGTAGTACTTGTTGACAATGAGGTACACGGTGCGACTCGTGAGCGGCGTACCTGCAGCGTTAGTAACCTTCCACGTCAAATTCATCGTTGCATCTACGTTTTGGTACAAGAAGTAGAACTTCAGTCCGCTACCGTATGCCGAGTTCCAACCATTGGCTGCTGCATCATAGGTAAGGTCTAGCGAGTTGGTGTTGTTAATTGCCGGACTCACTAGGCGAAGAATGGTGCTACCAGGAACTGGAGCGGCAGCATGTGCTGGTGCAAGAGCAACAGACCCTGCGATTAATGCGAGTGCCGCAATGCTTGCTTGTGACCGACGACTCATACGTGCGAGTGGCTTCATGGTTTTCCTTTGCTAAAGATCTGACTGGCTCATCGATTCGCAACTCAGGGTGAACACTGTGTGCCCCTCAGGTTTAACTCACCGACATATCTCACGTGCGCACACACGCTCCCTTTGAGGATAACCGATAACGGCAGCGCTAAACATCGTGCTTCATAACATTTAGTTACCAAAATGTGACAAAGGGCGACGAGTCCTTAACTGACTCGTTTGCTAGACGGACTAATCGAAATTGAGCGACCAGCCGCGTTTTTGGCAGTCACAGCAAACCGAATATACTTACCCCTTTGTGCTTTGGTGAGCTTCAAACTCGTACCCACAGAACCAGAAATTGGCACACACCCGCGTGGAATTGAAGTCTTGGCCGGCCCAGACGCCTTGCAGGCGTACCACCGGTAGGAGTAAGAAGTTGCCTTGAGCCACTTGCCCTTGCTGCCTACCAGTGCCTTGCCGACTGATGTGTTACCTGCCACGGTGGCCGCTTTGGAGAGCTTGGGCCGTGCCGGGGGAGTGGGCTGCTGCCAAGTAATTGTCGAGATAGCTGCAGAAGTCGTTCCCGCTGCCGAGGCTTTTATTGTGGAAACACCAAGACATGTGCCACACTCTGGGGCGATGGACAGGCTTGCATAGCCATCACCATCAGTGAGTGCATTTTCTGCTGAGAGAATTCCGACGGCAGTGATGTTTGTGAAGTTCAGAGAAGCGCCAGCTTGGGGCTCACCAGCAAGGTTAGTTACCCTGAATCGAATGGACTTTGCTCCATCGCTCGGGGAGGCAGTCGTTGACGGGAATTCACTGGTTACAGCGTTGTTCACAAAGTGAATGTTGAGAAGGTCCTTGTCCTCGGCCCGATCGTCAGCATTCTGGGGGTGCTGGATTAAACTTGCAGTGATGGTGGTCTCAAGACAGCCCATGCCAGTATCCGAATCTGCACAGTTGGCAGGGGGGTAGACCTTGTCTGAAGGTAAAACCAATGGGGCAGATTGGGCATCTTCAACTTTGTTTGTGTTAGTAAGGCTGAAAGTGACAAGACCTTCATCATCTGTACTACCAGTTAATGAGGACTCACCTGAACCCCATTGTGGGTGACCACCGGCGTCATCACCGCACCAGTCTGGAGTGATTACACCTTGGTTGGATTGTGCGATGTCTGTCTTGCTATTCGGATTACCGTATTGCATGGCGTTAGTTGTCGTGAACGATGCTTGTGAGCAAGAGCCGTATTTATTAACGATCAAGTACACGATGCGGTCGGTAAGTGGTGCACCTGTCGAATCAGTCACTTTCCAGGTCAAATCCAAGCTCGCCTTAACATTTTGGTAGATATAGTAAAACTTGAGCCCACTTCCGTAAGCATTAGTTAGGCCATTGGCCGCTGCGTCACTAGTGAGGTCCGCTGCATGCATGCTAGCAATAGTGGGACTAACCAAACGTAGGACTGTTGCACTAGGAGTGGGAGCGGCTTGCGCAGGTAGCAGAGCAACAGAAGCGGAGACCAACGCAAATGCGGCAACGCTCGCTTGGGATTTACGACCGAGTCGGGCAAGTGACTTCATGGCTTTCCTTTGCTAAAAGACTGCTCGATTAGCGCTTCCGGCAGAGCCGAGAGGCGGTCTGCAGAGACAAATCGATGTGTGCGACCCGCGCACACTTGGTCTACTTGAGGATAGCCGATTGGCGTCACAAATAAACATTCCTAATGGTAACCATTGGGTTACCAAAATGTGACATTAAGAAGGGGTCCTGATCGTTGTGACCAGGACCCCTTCTTAATGAATGAGTTACTTGAGCGCGACCTTTGCTCCAGTAGCACTGAATGAAGTCAGCCCAGTCGGTGTGACTGAGTTACTTGCAGTTACTGCAGCACGCACAAACTTGCCGACCTGAGTCTTGGTTAAGACGAAGGTTGCCTTAGTTGCTCCTGCAATGACCTTGCAGCTTGGCGCTGTATTTGCTGCTGCAGGTGCAGCTGCTGAACATGCGTACCAAGAGTAGGTAAAGGTCGGTGCCTGACCAGACCATGCTCCGTTGTTCACCTTGAGTGGCTTACCAACTTTCGCAACACCTGTGACCTTAGCGACACCAGTATTGGCTAGTGCACCCCAACGGATTTCAGAGGTAGCACTGGTTGCACTTGCCGCAATGCCGTAGTCGTTGTTTGCAGCATCACCGATCTGAGTACCAGTTTGTGGCTGGATGGTTGCGGTAACTGTGTCAACGCCAGCAGTTACAGATGATGGCACGTCAATGCTCACGAGTCCATTTGCATCTGAAGTTGCATCGACATGGCTTCCAGTTCCGTTTGATCGGTTGAGATCAAGTGACACTGGAATGCCTGCGTAACCATTACCGAATCGATCCACAACACTGAATGCCACAGTCTTTGTAGCGCCATTGACGTCACCAGTCGCACTTGGCGACACTGCGGTGATTGACCGGACGTTGGCAGGAGCCGTCTTAAATTCTTGGCTGACGCTGTACTGCTGGTGTCCAATTTCAATGGTGAAGGTTGCCACGCCAGGCTTAGTGCTGGTGAAGATTAACTGTGACATGTTCTGGTAGCCAAATGTCTCAGTGGTCTTCATCTGAGATACGTCCTTGATGTCTGTGCGAAGAGGCAACTTTGCGACTCGACAGATGTCGATTTGCACGGCATCTGGGCAAGTGCGCAGAACGCGTCCGCCATCGGTAGCTGTCACGGTTACTTCTGGAGCGTAGATGTCAAGAGTTGGCGTGCAAAGTGCCTTGCCATTCGGCCCAATCACAACGTGTGGATCCTTTGGATGAGCGCTGTCGAGGCGCTTGACCACGGCAGGGTTCTTTGGATTGAGCTTCTGGAAGCACACAGTGTCTGGATTGGCGTTGAAGAATGCCTTGAGGTTAATAGTCGACACCACCAACGAATCGTTGAATGAGGTGGGGTTCGCTTGAGTCTCACCAGTGGTGTTGATGTAGACAGCAGGATTACGAACACCGTTGTCGAAGACTGCTTGAGTAGTCGGGTAACCCGCTGCGTCCACAGCAGTAGCGAGCGGACCACGACGGTAAACGTAGTAGTCCAAGCTGCTGTCTGGGATTTCTAGTGAGTTATCGAACTGCGGCCAGAACAGATCCTGAGACTCTGGTTCCATACCTGTACTTGCGTTCATGCCTACACCCATGGCACAAGTGCCTGTGATGCCTGTGTCTTGGTTGAAGCCTTGGTTGAGACAAGCATCAAGTGCGGTGTTGAGGTTCTTGACTGTGAATGTTACGTAACCATTTGCATCGGTGTACTTCGATTCACCCGCGCTGCTCCACTTGCATCGGACACTTCCACAGTTTGGAGGTGTGCTTGGATGGCTGAATTCAATTGGCTGGTTGGCCATTGGAGTTCCCCAAATGTCAAGGACGCGGTAGGGAACTGTTGCAGTGTCACCTACCTGGTACGACTTGATGTAGACGCATGCATACTCGCCTAGCCATGAGCGCTTGAAGACGCTCCATTCCCAAGTCTTGCCCTCAGCCCAGCGGACTGCATAAGGGTCACAACCGTTAGGCGAAGTGACGACTGGAGAATGGTCAATGTTCACGATCTTTACTTGAGGGTAGTAACCCTTGTCCTCAAACATGAGTGTCATAGGCCCGACAAGTGAAGTTGCACCAGCATCGCCAGGTGTGATTTTGTCTGACTTCGCACAGGCTGTCACGCCGGCATCAGTCGAACGATCACAGTTGCTTACTGACACCGCCAAGTAGTCATCCGAGACGACTCGCTTTGGGCTTGACGCAGTTGTACCGACATTTGTGATGCCGATAGCGAAACTTGCTTGGCCGAAGGCGTCTGTCGTCTTATTCACCAGACGCATGGTTCCAAGCTTCTTGATGGATGGGTCAGCTATCGAAACGCCATCAATGGTGAGTTTGACGTTCGCTAGTTCGACACCTTCAACATCAAGACCGAACTGAACTGTCTTGTTAGCGCAGACAGGAAGAATATTGGTTGCATTGCCTTGCTTGCTACGGCAGTCGTAGTTCACGGTCATGCCGTGCACGTCTGTACGTACATACACATTGGAGTGCTGGCCTGGATCGTCAGTGAGTTTCACGCTGGCATCATCGAACATACGCAGGTTCTGCTCAAAAACACCGTCAGCATTTGCAACGTGCAGTTGACTCCAAGTTGGCGCTGGCACCCAAGCTGAATCAGCTTGTGCCGCAGAGCCAACGTTCATCAGACCAGTTCCAACAAGCGCCAAGCTGAGCAGAAAACTTTTCATTGATTTTGGTCGAGTGACCTTCATTACTTGTATCCTTCCGCGGAATTCGGGTTGAGAATTTGCTAAGCGTGCTGATCGAGTTGCTCTGAACAACACCACAACCTCGTTCCGTGCGCACACACGATGCTTTGACTATACCTCACAGTCAAGTAATCAAACCTTGAGCGTCATGGCCGTTTAGGTCGCAGATTCCCTGTCTGAGACCGAGCAGGTCGCTCGTCCTTAATGCTTGATTACTTCACCGACACCGTTGACTGAGGAGAAATGCACCCAATCGATCGACACGCTTCCACCAGTGGCTGATGGTGCAGCAAGACCGCCCGGACCACCGCCTAATGTTCCACCCATAGCCAGGTTGTAAATCATGAAGAACTCTTGGTCAAAAGGCCAGCTACGGTTGGTGCCGCCAACTGCCCATGCGCTTGAAGTTGCTTCTGCCTTAGTGATGCTGAAGTACGTCTTGCCATCGAAGCGGAACTCGATTTTGTCAGGTGTCCGCAGCAGGCCAAACGTGTGATAGTCGCTGTAGAGGTCGCTGGGGTAGAAGTCTCGCGAGACACCAATACCGTTGTCAGGCTTTGAATGCAGCGAACCGAAGATGCTGCCGCCGCGCTGGGCTGTGTAAGCAGATTCCATAATGTCAATTTCGCCACATTCCGGCCAACCCACACTGTTGTAGTTGGCACCGAGCATCCAGAATGCGGGCCATGTGCCGACCGATGCCGGAATCATCACACGCGTTTCTAGTAGGCCGTATTTAAAGCCGACTCGATTTGCAGTGTCAATGCGACCGCTCACAAATTCGCAAGTGCCGTACCAGCACTTCTCATTTGGAGCAGTAGAAGGGTGATTTTCAGTAGCCGCCTGCGGCTTGGCCGCATTGAGAACGAGGTGACCTTGTCCATCGAGCTCGATAGCTCGATGAGCAATTGTGCCATCAGCGTTGTACTCGGTCACGCCATCTGAGTAATACTGACGCTCTCGGTTACCGCCACCGCCGCCTGAAATAGTTGCCTCCCAAGGCTTGCTTGGATCGGTGGGCTGTTCGGCAGTCTGGACCGAGGTGGGGATGCCTGCAGGTCCATTGAATTCATCGCTCCACAACAATGTGTACGGAGAGATAACTTTGGCCGTTGTGGCACTCACCGCAATCACAACGCCGCCCTTGTTCTTGGCGGTGACAGCTAGGCGGAGAAATTTGCCTTCTTGGCTTGAGGTCACCGTGAAAGCGGGCTTAGTTGCGCCGGAAATAGCTACACAGCCAGAGGGGATTGTGCTCTTAGTCGCACCAGAGGCCGCACATGCGTACCACTTGTAGCTGATGACCGGCGATCCAGACCATGTGCCTTTGGCGCCGGCGAGGACATTGTCTGTCTTCGCGTCACCTGTAATGGACGGCGCTTTGGTGACTTTGGGCTTTGCAATTGTTGCTGCATGTGAAGGCGACATTCCCGAGGTGGTCACCAGCACTGCGGCGACAAGAGATCCAATTGATCTGCCATGAGATTTGAGCGAGTTATGCATGGGGAAATACCTATTCATCTGTGTGACTTGAGCCCGTTCTACTTACTTGATTACCCGTTTTTCGCCTCGTCCGTCAACTCTCCAAAAATAGTAGATAACAATTAGGTAACGGCAAGGTCACAAAGTTGCAATATTTGGGTAAAACGCTTTCACTTTAATTATTGAAAACGTTCACTCGATTTCAAACTCAAGTAGGGGGCTTTCAGAGGAATTGTCGCACAACGATTTTTCTGAAAGCCCCCGTTTTAGCCCACTAAGGAGCACCATGGCTCTACGCCGGATCGCATCTACCGTAGTTGGTAGTGCATTAGTTCTCGGAGCATTTATTGTTGCTCCTTCGCATGCTGCTAGCGCACCAAATGTCACCCTTCAGGTGTGGGGCTTTGGCAACGTATTTGAACCAAAAATTGTTATGCAGTACGGCATGATTCAGGGCAATAAGTCCTGGACCGACCAGCAGAATGCCCTCATCAAGGCTAAGAAGCTTAAAGTTCTGCACCCAAATGTCACGCTCGTCATCAGCGGTGGCGGTAGCCAGCCTGATGCTGCGTACTTCAAGTTGTCAGCTGCTCTGCCAGGTAATGCTGCTCCAGATGTCGCGGCAGTCGAAATGGCCTACATGGGTCAGACTCGCGTGAAGGCAACCGCCAATCAGTTCATCGACTTGAACACAGTGGGCGCAAAGTCCATCGCAGGCGACTACCTACCATTCCGCTACGCCCAGGGACTTTCAGCTAACGGTCATCAGATCGGTATTCCGACCGACGTCGGCGGCCTTGCAGTTGCTTACCGTACGGACCTCTTCAAGAAGGCTGGTCTGCCAACCGATCGAGTCAAGGTTGCGAAGTTGTGGCCGACGTGGGAGGCATTCATTGCTCAGGGCAAGAAGTTCCAGAGCAAGTCTTCAGCGTCCTTCATCGATTCCTCCGGCAACATGTTCCAGGCAATTCTGAACCAGGGAACTTCCAAGTACTCGAATCCAAAGACCAAGACGTACGACTATGTTCGTGCGGGTAGCTCATACAAGTCCTACGCAATTTCTAACCCAGCAGTAAAGCGTGCTTTCCAGCTCACTGCAGCAGCAGGTTGTACATCGCGTAAGAATGGCAAGTGCTCGGGCAGTATCGGTACCAAGATTCCTCAGTACAACACTGGTTGGGGTGCAGCTATCGAGAAGGATGCATTCGCAACAGTTCTTGCACCAGCTTGGGCTCTGGATTACATCAAGCAGTTCGCACCGAAGTCTCGCGGTAAGTGGGATGTCGCTGCAGCACCTGGCGTTGGTGGAAACCTCGGCGGTAGCATGCTGGCTATTCCAAAGAAGGCTGACAATGTCACTGAGGCATGGAACTTCATTAAGTGGTACCTAGCCCCAGCTCAGCAGCTCGACACCTTCAAGCAGTACGGCCTGTTCCCAACGACTTACAAGTTGTACAACCAGCCTGCAATCAAGGGTTACAAGGATCGCTTCTTCAACAGCGCACCACTTGGCGTTATCTACTCCAACAGTGCTGTGAAGTTGAAGCCAATCTTGGCTGGACCGCTTGACCGTGCGATCGATAACCAATTCGGTGCTGCACTTTCTCGCATCTCCTTCGGCAACCAGACTCAAGCCGGATGTGGCGCAGCTGCTCAGACAACTGAAGCAGCATGGTGTCAGGCAGTCTCTGACATTGGCCGCCTTGGTCTGTCTGGAAAGTAAGTACTCCTAGAGAAGGGGGTGAATGGTGCGAACCCTTCACCCCCTTCTTATTTGGCTCCATGCCTATTGAGTCGCATGGTGCCGACCGATAGGATGAGTTTCTATCGTTTTGTGAAGTTTTAGCGCAAAAATTTTTCGGCGTTCTAGAAGGGCAAAATCCTCAATGGCAAGAAAAAAGCAAGTATCAGCTATTGCACGCCAAGACCGTATCGGCCTGCTGTACGTAGCGCCGTTCTTCGTGCACTTCTTGCTGTTTGGTGCAATTCCGATTGCGTTCACCACATTCTTAGCCTTCTTTAATGCGGACATGAATCTCTATTACGACTTCATGGACACCTTCGACTGGCATGTGCTTCAGCAGGCATTCATTGGTCTAGATAACTTCCGTGAACTTGGTGCTGACCCTTACTTCTGGTTAGCACTCAAAAATACGTTCTCAATCTGGGCAATCTCTACGATTCCTCAGCTGATTTTGGCTTTTGGTCTCGCCAGTCTTCTTGCCAATCCCAATCTTCGCGCGAGCGTTTTTTGGCGCACGCTACTCATGGTGCCGAACATCACGTCGGTACTTGCCGTTGCGATTGTGTTCCAGCAAATCTTTGACCGTGACTTCGGTATGGTCAACACCGCTCTGCATTACTTGGGACATGGTCCGGTGGAGTGGACCAACTCGAGATTGCCGAGCCACTTTGCCATTGCCATGATGATCGACTGGCGTTGGCTTGGCTACAACTCTCTCATCTTGCTAGCCGCTATTTTGGCTATTCCAAAAGAGCTTTACGAATCTGCTTCACTGGATGGCGCCAGTCGCTGGCAGGTCACTCGTTTTGTGACTATCCCACAGCTGCGGAACACGATTACCTTCATGGTCATCATGGGAACCATTGGTGGACTTGGCCTCTTCGTAGAACCTTTGGTTTACGGTGGCGGCTATGACGGTGGTGCAAATAACCAGTTCTTGACCATGACGCTGTACTTGTACAAGAACGCGTTCATGAATCAGCGCATGGGTTACGGTGCGGCCATTGGTGTGGGCATCACGCTGGTCGTCATCCTTGTGTCGATTCTCAACTTCTTAATTACCCGTCGTATCGCAAGTGAGGATTCAAAGTAATGGCTACCCCAACTCTTAACTTGCCTACTAGTAAGACAGCTGCTCCTAAGAAGCTCAAGAAGTGGAAGCGCGGGACTGTTTCGCCAGCTACCTATGTCGTTCTTGGCTTCATGGTGTTCCTCTCGGCTTTCCCTTTCTACTGGATGTTCGTTGTGGCATCCAACGGTTCAGATGCAATCTCAAAGATTCCACCTGCACTCATCCCAGGTAAAGGCTTCCCAGACGTTGTTCGCGAAATCAACTCGATGGTGCCGTTTGGTCGAGCGATTCTGAACACCATTTTTGTGGCGACCGTTATTTCTGTCCTCAACGTCTTTTTCAGTTCCCTTGCAGGCTTCGCTTTGGCGAAGCTTCGCATGCCAGGCAAGAAGCAGATGCTGACGTTCATCATCGGCACGATGATGCTCCCAGCACAGCTCGGTGTCATCTTCATGTTCATGGTGATGAGTTGGTTGAACTGGATCGATGACTTCAAGGCGCTTATCGTGCCGGCAATCGTAGGAGCCTTTGGCGTGTTCTGGATGCGCCAGATTGTTGACTCGCAGATTCCGAATGAGTTGCTTGAAGCTGCAAAAATTGATGGAGCGTCGGTATTCCGTACATTCCGTGCCATCGTAGTTCCAGCAGTTTTACCGGCCTCATTCGTGCTTGCATTGTTCACATTCCTGGGTGTCTGGAATGACTACCTCTGGCCATCGCTCGTATTGACGGACTCAAATAAGTACACAGTTCAAGTTGCTATCACAGCGCTCAATGCGAGTTACGTTGTTAACTATGCGCGCAACATGGCTGCGGCTTTGCTCGGTACGGCTCCGCTTCTTATCCTCTTCATCTTCGTCGGTCGCCGTCTCGTTGCTGGCGTTATGGATGGAGCAGTTAAGGGATGAGTCAGTTCCCTCCAGGTTTCACTTGGGGCACTGCAACAGCAAGCTACCAAATTGAAGGCGCTGCGACCGAGGACGGTCGTGGACCTAGCATTTGGGATACCTTCAGTGCGACTCCAGGTTGCGTAGCAAATGGCGACACTGGTCTCGTAGCTTGCGATCACTATCACCGCTACGAAGAAGACATTGCCATCATGAAGCAGCTTGGTGTCACTGCATATCGGTTCTCGATTGCATGGCCACGACTATTCCCACAGGGCGATGATGTTCGGGAAGAGCGTGGATTCACTTTCTACAACAAGCTCATAGACGCACTACTTGAAGCAGGCATTGAACCAGTTGCCACTGTTTACCATTGGGACTTGCCTCAACCACTGCAAGACCGTGGCGGCTGGGCCAATCGTGAGATAGTCGATATCTTTGCGGACTATGCACTAGCTTGTGCCGAAGCATTTGGTGATCGAGTCAAGACTTGGATCACAATAAATGAACCGTGGTGCGTAACCTGGCTGGGTTACCAGCTTGGAATGCACGCACCAGGGGTCAAGAATCTCTCGCATGCTGTGGCTGCTGCACATCACACCGCGCTGTCGCATGCAGCAGCAACTCGCGTGATGAAGGGTTACGATTCTGAACTTGTTGTGGGCCTTACAGTCAACATGTCCAACTTCCGCCTAGCAGGAAGTGCGCCAGAAACTTTGGAAGCCTTTGACCTGATGGACGGGCAGATGAATCGCTGGTGGATCGATGCACTTGTTCATGGCACCTACCCAGAGTCTCTTGCTCGTTCGTATGGCGAGATTTACGACGCTGTTGTGTTGCCCGGTGATGGCGAATTGCTAAAGACTGACAACCCAGACTTCTTGGGTATCAACTACTACAGCGATAGTTTCATCGCTGATGCGCGCCCCGACGAAAAGCCACTCAGACAAGGTGTGCTCTTCCCATTCGATGTTCGGGCCAATACTGAAATTCCAGAAGAGTACAAGGCCAATTTGACTGACATGGATTGGGTAATCACACCTGAAGGCATTCGCGATGTTGTAACGCGCGTGCACAATGATTGGCCGAGCATCCCTGCCATCGTCATAACGGAAAATGGCTCTGCCTACGCAGACGGCCCCGATGCCAGTGGTGTCGTGCACGACGATCGTCGCATCGCCTACCTACGCGCTCACGTGTCTGCACTCGGCGAGGCTGTGGCTAACGGCGTGCCAGTGACTGGCTACTTTGCCTGGTCGCTGCTCGATAACTTCGAGTGGTCATTTGGCTATGAGAAGCGATTTGGCATTGTTCACGTCGACTTTGAGACGCAGAAGCGCACCTGGAAAAACAGTGCCTTCGAGTATCAGTCCATTGTCGCAAACGGCGGCGTCATTTAGTTATTCGTGAGTGTCATACAGCAGCCGGCTGATGTGGCTTCCACTTAACTGTCCCAAGTAGGACTAGGCCAAGAATCATGGCCACCTGCAAGACAATCGCTTGTGGCGAAGTGATGTTGCGTTTGATTAGTTCGCCTAAAGATGTGGCCTGAAGTGCTTTGCTGCCGTACACGTAGGTCGAGTAGGTGACCACTCTGCCAACTGCGAAGGCGGCACATAGCGGCAGCAATTTGATGCGACGCATGATGCCTGCTGCCTCGAATAGTTGGGCAGAGGACAGTGGTGAAAAGAGGAACAAAACAAGCAGAGCCGTGGCATGGCCTTTGCCTTTGGTCAGGTGAGTGCTGGCATTCTCCATGTTTGCCACATAGCTTTGCGGAAGTCGGCTTCGGAATCTTCGAAAGGATGCCGCCAGCAGGTAGCGTCCACTGGTAGCACCAATCACTCCCAGAGTCACGAGTACCCAACTTGGCACTTGATAGTGCAGTGAAAAGAACACCAAGACTAGCCAGGTTGGTGGCGCAAAGCCCGGAACAACGTTGCACAAAAAAACAACTGCTAAAACCACCAAACCTTGCATCATTCCTCAAGGATAGAGTCGACCCGACGCACGCGAGGCAGTTTGCATTTCTGCGCTAATACGTTTGCCATCCAAAAGTTCTCGGAGAGCGCTCGGGAGATTCTGGCAGTAAAGTCATTAGATATGGCTGGCAATAAGTTCACACTTGCAGATCGTGGTTTTAATGAACCGCACCCCACGCGACTAGACCCTCAAAGTGAAGGGTTCGCTGAGATTATGCAGGCACATGATGAAGCCCTAGCAGCCGGCAAGCGTGGCTATACAGATCCAATTACCGGAGCCTTCGTATTTACCGCTAAGGCTTTGGCAGATGAAGGTTATTGCTGTTCAAGCTCTTGCCGACATTGCCCGTATGTGGACTAAATCGCGATAGCAACTTGGCCGTCATCTGAGGCACCAATTTGGGTGATGCCGCTTGACTAGTTTCGGTAGCGAATCGAGCGCTAATTCTCGGCTTCAAGATCCATGTCTTGTGCTTCGAGAACCTTGAGCCCTTCAGCCATGCGCTTCACCGCTTTTTTAAGAATGGCCTGGTCCGTTGCAAAGTTGACGCGTACGAATTGCGAACTTGCAGGACCGAAATCAGCGCCGTTATTTACAGCGACGTGCCCTTCTTCAAGAAGCACTTTTGCGGGATTATCAACTTGGTATGCAGAGAG
>Ga0304729_1000184_pt1 | contig 43164 bp, 38 predicted proteins | sample C_131016_MF_Meta_FD_190475 | JGI IMG/M metagenome (GOLD analysis project Ga0304729, IMG submission 190475) | Freshwater microbial communities from Lake Croche, Canada to study carbon cycling - C_131016_MF_MetaG (v2) (version 2) | ecosystem: Environmental > Aquatic > Freshwater > Lake | place... | reverse complement strand
ATAGTATTCCTAAAATAATGGTAATGAGTAATCTGGGATAAAATATCAAACTTAATTTCTTCTCCAGGATATAGGCAAAAAAAACAATGGCTAGGCCATAGCTAAACCAGCCTGCAATTTGACAAATCCAATATACGGAAGCGTTCTTTTTCATCTATTCCAAATTTACTCTTATTTGCTTGGTTATTGGCCCGTCCATTTGATAATTGGTTAAATACTTGGGTAGAAGGCAATTTGGCCCATTTTTCATATTAAACTTTTGTTGAAAATTTACGTTAATAACTTACTTTTACAATACAATTATACTGAATGCATAGTGAGGCTGGCCCTTTATTAAAATTGATTGATTCTCCGGAGGACTTAAAAAAGATTCCGAAGGAAAAACTACATCAAGTATGTGACGAATTACGCCAATATATTATTGATATAGTGAGTGTGCATGGCGGCCATTTTGCAGCTAGCTTAGGCGTGGTGGAATTAACAGTTGCCCTTCATTACATTTACAATACACCTTATGATCAATTGGTTTGGGACGTAGGTCATCAAGCCTATGGACATAAAATATTAACAGGCCGAAGAGATGAATTTATTACCAATCGCAAATACAACGGATTAAGTGGTTTCCCTAAAAGAAGCGAAAGTGAATACGATACATTTGGCGTGGGTCATTCTTCTACTTCTATTTCTGCTGCCTTGGGTATGTCGATGGCTGCTAAGTATAAAAAAGAAAATAGAAAATCAGTAGCCATCATTGGAGATGGCTCCATGACCGCAGGTATGGCCTTCGAAGCCATGAATCATGCCGGAGTAGCAGATAGTGATGTGCTAATTATTTTGAATGATAATTGCATGAGCATTGATCCCAATGTTGGTGCACTAAAAGAATATTTAACAGACATTAGCACTTCTCCCACTTATAATAAATTTAGGGACGAACTTTGGCAGTTGATGGGAAAATTACCTATCGGAAAAACATTTACACGTGAAATGGCTTCTAAAGTAGAAGCTAGTTTAAAAGGAGTGATTTCCAAAAGCAGTAATTTATTTGAAGCTTTAAACCTTCGTTATTTTGGGCCCATTGATGGACATAATATTGCCAACCTAGTTGATACCTTAAAAGATTTAAGAGAAATACCTGGTCCAAAAATATTACATATCCTTACTGTTAAAGGAAAAGGATATGCTTTGGCTGAAAAAGACCAAACCAAATGGCATGCGCCTGGTTTATTTGATAAACTTACTGGTGAAATTATTAAGAAAAAAATTGAGACCCCTCAGCCACCTAAATACCAAGATGTATTTGGTCATACCATTGTTGAGTTGGCCAAGTCTAATAAATCTATCATGGGTATTACCCCCGCAATGCCTAGTGGTTCCTCTTTAAAGTTTATGATGGAAGCCATGCCTGACAGGGCTTTTGACGTTGGTATTTGCGAACAACATGCGGTTACTTTAAGTGCAGGTTTAGCCACACAAGGCATTAAAGCATTTTGCAATATCTACTCCTCATTTATGCAAAGAGCCTATGATCAAGTAATACATGATGTTGCTTTACAAAATTTACCAGTTGTTTTTTGTTTGGACAGAGCTGGCTTGGTAGGAGAAGATGGACCTACGCACCATGGCTGTTATGATATTGCTTTTTTTAGATGTATCCCTAATATGATAGTTTCGGCTCCAATGAATGAAGTTGAATTAAGAAATTTAATGTACACCGCGCAACTACCCGAAACCAATGCTCCCTTTGTTATTAGATACCCAAGAGGCGAAGGTGTTTTAGTAGATTGGGAGAAACCATTTGAAAAAATAACCATTGGAAAAGGCCGCAAATTAAAAGACGGTAAAGATATTGCTATTTTAACTTTTGGGCATCCAGGAAATTTTGCACAAACTGCCATTAGAAATTTAAGAGAAGATGGTATTGACCCTGCACATTATGATATTCGTTTTGTAAAACCTATTGACGAAGATTTACTGCATGAGGTTTTTAAAAATTATGATAAAATTGTTACAGTGGAAGATGCTACTGTTGTAGGCGGAATGGGTTCGGCCATTTTAGAATTCATGAACGAACATAATTACAGTAGTAAAATTACCATCTTAGGTATACCAGATAGCATTGTAGAACATGGCAGTTTAAAAGAATTGTACCATGAGTGTCATTACGATGCTATGGCTATTGCAGATGCAGTAAAAGCTTTATTGGGCAAGCAAATACTTACGGAAGTATAAAATTTACTAAACTTACTTAGTTTAAACTAGGATCAAAATCTCCAAAATTTTCAGGCTCCGCATTAGGTTGAATAGGATCTTCTTTGAATGATTCTAAATTAGGCGTTTCATAGGAATCAAAACTATCTATATGCCCAGGTTCTAAATCATCCTCTCTGTTTTCATTCCATTCAATGATAAAATTATTGCGTCCCTCACCCACCATTAACTTCATATATTTTTGTTGAGACAATTCTAATATTGATAAGAATAAAAATAAGGCGTGCACCCTATCTTGACAGATATCAAATACTTTTTCAAAGGCCACTGTTTTGCCCTCTTTAACTATGTCTAACAAATAAGCCCTGCTGCCTTCCATGGTATAATTGTATCTAACCACGGTATGCACAGGCTTATTCTGACGGTCTTGTAAACGCGTCATCACTTTTTCAAATGACTTCATCAACTTAAATAAAGTCACCGTTTGTAATTCGGTACCCTCCGCCGCTTCTTCTCCCACCATTGACATTTCTTGTTGAATATTGCCTCGCTTCATCATTAGCATTCTAAGCGCTTCCAAGTCGGCCATTTGCACTGCTGCTTCCTTATATTTTTTATACTCTAAAATTTTATCGATTAATTCTTGTCTTGGATCAATTTCATTTCCTAAAGCATCTAATTCTTTACGAGGTAATAAAAGCTTTGCCTTGATGCGCATTAAAGTAGAAACAAATAATATAAATTCACTACTTAATTCAATGTTCACTTTTTCTTGATCATGAATAAAGTTTAAAAAATCGTTGATGATTTTTGTAATCTGAATATTGTAGATATCCATTTCATCTCGCTCTATAAAGAAAAGTAGAAGGTCAAAAGGACCTTCAAATTGGTCCACTTTAATAGAATAATTCGCTTGCTGATTCATGTGCACAAAGAAAAGGAATCAAGGCTAATTTATAGCCAAATGGGCAAGTATTTATCCACTTTTATAAAAAATCAAGCATCTTTACCCAAAATTTAGCGCATGAACAATAAGTTCATCCATTGGGTCATTTTTTGCCTTTTAGCCCTCATTTGGGGCAGCTCCTTTGTGTTGATGAAAGAAGGACTCACCCAACTTTCGCCCTACCAGGTAGCTGCGCTACGCATGCTGTTTGCTGGACTTGTTTTATTGCCTTTTGCCTTTAGGGCGCTAAAAAAAATACCAAAAGAAAAAATGGGGTTGGTACTGCTTTCTGGAATCATTGGAAATTTTATTCCCGCTTTTTTATTTTGTATCGCGGAAACTAAAATTGATAGTGCACTAGCAGGTATTTTAAATTCATTGACGCCTTTGTTTACAATTTTAGTGGGCTTGTTTTTTTTCAAAATAGCCACTAATACCCAAAAAATGGTAGGCATCTTAATGGGCTTTATTGGACTTTGCTTACTTTTTGCAGCTGGCAAAAATATTAGCTTTGAAAATTTAGCCTATGCCTCCTTGGTTTTATTGGCCACTTTTTTTTATGGCTTAAATGTAAATATGGTAGGTAAATTTTTACAAAATATTCGTGCCCTTGACATTGCTTCTATCGCCTTTGTTTTTTTAATCCTTCCTAGCGCCTTTATTCTTTATGGCACTGGCTATTTTAATTTAAATTTTAATAACCCTGCCATTGTTCATGCCACCTGGAGTGGTATTTTCTTAGGGGTGGTGGGCACTTCCATTTCTTCCATCCTTTTTTATATACTCATCAAAAGAGCTGGTATTATTTTTGCATCGATGGTCACCTATGGGATACCTATAGTGGCTGTGGCTTGGGGAATTTATTTCGGAGAAACCATTTCTATATTACAAGTGGGTAGCCTGCTTGTAATATTAGCAGGAGTATATATCGTAAATAAGCCCCGTCACTAAATAGTAACAGGGCTTAGCTTTCAAAAATATTAATTAAGTAAAATTATTTAACCCATTTAATTTTAATCAGTCATACTCTTCTATATAGTCATGATCTCTTTTTCTTTTGACTCTAAGTGTTTTTCAACAAGTGATATATACTTATCAGTAATTTGCTGAATCTCATCTTCTGCCCCTTTACATATATCTAAACTGGCACCCTCTTTTTGTAGTTTCTTTACTTGCTCTATGTGATCGCGTCTTATATTTCGAATAGATACCTTACTCACTTCTCCTTCGGCACTTGCTTTTTTAACCAATTCCTTTCGACGCTCTTCGGTTAATGGAGGCGTAAACAATCTTATTTGTACCCCATCATTTTGAGGAGTAATGCCAATATTGGCAGCCATAATTGCCCTTTCAATGAGTGCCAACATGTTCTTTTCCCAAGGCTGTATACTAATCGTTCTGCTGTCTAAAATTTGCACATTACCCACTTGACTTACAGGCGTTGGAGTACCATAATAATCAACATTAATCCCTTCTAAAATGGAGGGAGAAGCTTTCCCAGCCCTTATCTTAGAAATCTCTATTTCTAAATGATTGATGGCCTTTTTCATGCCATTTTCGGCATTCACTGTAATTTTCTTTAATTCTTCTGACATACTTGAATTATTTGAGTCTTCAAAGCTAAGCAAATCATAGAATTGCGCACAAGTCTTTTTTTAGCTTTTACTATTTTTTCGATGCTTTTTAGACTATGAATTCTATCTTTGCCATCAATATTATTAAACTATTATGGCTACTACCGATTTAACTAAAATTGCTTCTCAAATTAGAAGAGACATCGTAAGAATGGTTCATGCTCAACAAAGTGGTCACCCAGGTGGTTCTTTGGGATGCACCGACTTTCTTACTGCACTTTATTTTAATGTGATGAAAATAGATACCAACTTTTCAATGGATGGTAAAAATGAAGATCTTTTCTTTTTATCAAACGGTCATATCTCTCCAGTATTTTATTCTGTATTAGCAAGAGCTGGTTATTTCGAAGTAAAAGAATTGGCTAGTTTTAGAAAAATAAATTCTCGTTTACAAGGACACCCTACCACACATGATCATTTACCTGGTGTGCGAATTGCAAGTGGGTCCTTAGGTCAAGGCATGAGTGTTGCCATTGGTGCAGCACTTACTAAAAAATACAATAAAGATGATCGTACCGTTTATTGTTTACATGGTGATGGCGAATTACAAGAAGGACAAATTTGGGAAGCAGTGATGTTTGCAGCCCATAATAAAGTAGATAATTTAATTGCTACCATTGACGTAAATGGCCAACAAATTGATGGTCCATTAAGCAAAGTTTTATCATTAGATAGCTTGGAAGATAAATTCAAAGCATTTAATTGGACCGTATTAAATATGGATGGACATAATATGGACAATATTTTAGAAACCCTTGCTACAGCAAAATCATTGACTGGTAAAGGAAAGCCAATTTGTATTTTAATGAAAACAGAAATGGGCAAAGGTGTTGACTTTATGGAAGGAAGCCATGATTGGCATGGCATTGCTCCTAACGACGAGCAACTGGCTAAAGCTTTAGGTCAATTAGAAGAAACTTTAGGCGATTATTAATTTATTCTAAGATTTTATGAAATATAAATCTTAGAATAAATCTCTCTTTTTGATTTTTTTCACTTTCTTCCATCCTAATAAATTATAAATAATTTATTAGGTCATTGTCTTAATTAATCTTTTCAAACAAACGATCGGCTGCTTTGCGCGCTGGCATCCAGCCTGCAATGATGGCAATAGTAATGACTAAAACTACGATGGCTATATAATCTATTGCCATGGGTTTTACAGGATAATAATCTATAATAAAAGAATTACCGCCTAGTTTAACTAAGTGAAAAGTATTTTGCAGCCAGCAAAATAAACTTGCCAAGCCCCCGCCAATAAAGGCGCCCACAAAGGCCATTATACCCGAAAGCATTAAAAATATTTTCTGAATGTCCCAAGGTCTAGCCCCCATGGCATGCAACACATGTATGTCCTTTTGCTTTTCCAAAACCAACATGGTTAATGCACCTACTAAATTAAAAGAAGCCACAATCATAATTAATGCAAGAATGGAAAAAATAATCCACTTTTCCATTTGCATAATTTTATACAAATCCATGTTTTGTTGAAATTTGTTCTTGACATCAAATCCTGGGCCAAGCACCTTTTTTAACTGTGCAACCACTTCTGCTTCGGCCTTGGGTTGCACCGAAAGCTCAATAGCCGATAATTGATTAGGCGATAAGTCAAATAAATATTGCGCGAATGCATAATTCGTAAATACATACTGTTCGTCAAACTCTTGCTGAACCGAAAAAGCCGCTGCCTGCACTGCATTGAGCGTGTTTAACTGACTTAAATTGGTAATTGATTGTCCTGATCTATTGACGGCAAATAATTGAATTGTATCCCCAATATATCTTTGAAACAATCCCAGTTTTTGTTCAACGCCTATTCCCATTACCAACTTAGGGGTATCGATATTTCCAATTGCATATTGTCCTCTTTTAAGGTACGCGCTCACCTGATTAATATGAACATAAGTTGAATCTACTCCTTTTACCATCACTACGGCTTGCAAATTGTCCTTTACTATTAATGCCCTATTTTCTACTACTTTACTTACTGCTTTTACCCCCTCTATTTGCTGCACCAAACTATAAGTGCTATCAGATAATATAAAGAATTTTCCTTGTACTGGTGTAACACGCACATCAGCATAAAAATCAGCATACAAACCTTTTACAAGATCTGTAAATCCATTGGATACACTTAATATCAAAATAAGTGCTGCAGTACCTATCGCAATAGCAAATACACTCACCCATGCAATAATTTGTATTGCTTGAAAAGCATACTTGCCTCTAAAATAACGCCATGCAAATAAGAAATGCACTTACAAATTTTTTAGGATTTCGTCCATTTTGAAAACATAATCCAGCGTATCATCTAAATAAAAATGTAATACAGGAATACGCCTTAATTGATGTTTCATGGTATCAGAAAGATGCTTCTTGATTTCCCATGCCTGCGCTTGGATTTTCTTAAAACACTCATTCGTATCCTTTACTTGAAATAGACTAATATAAATTCTAGCCTCCAATAAATCCGGAGTTACTTTTACAGAAGAGATGGAAATCATCCCGCCTTGCAAGTTGGTTAGGCCTAATTTTAAAAATATATCGTTAAGGGCAGATTGTATCGCCCCAGCTACCTGTTTTTGTCTTTTTCCTTCTTCCATAATCAAAATCGTTGATTCGTTGTAAAATTAGTTACTTTGCTGATTATTCTGCGGGAATAATTTTGAATATGAAGAAATTTATTCGCATCATTAGTTATATCAGAGAATACAAGGCCTATATGGGCTGGTATAGCCTATTTATTACCTTATCAATTGTATTTGGCTTATTCTCCTTGGGGATGCTGATGCCATTTATGGACCTTATTTTTGGCAAAACCGAATTGATAGGTGTTGTTAAAACAGCCACAGCAGGCAATGGCTCAAGTAATATCAAAGATTGGGTGTATGGATTTTTACAACAAAGTATTACTGCGCATGGTAAAGTACAAGCCCTAGGTTGGATTTGCCTTTTTATTGTCATTACCGTTTTATTAAAAAACATATTCCTTTATTTATCTTTTTACTTTTTAGCACCAATAAGAAATGCAGTAACTCGCAAATATTCAAGGCTCTTGTATGAAAAGATATTAGAATTGCCCGTTGGTTATTTTACAGAGCAACGCAAAGGAGATATTTTAAGTAGATCTTCTAATGATATTGCTGAATTAGAAAACTCTGTCATTGGCGCTTTAGAAGGCTTAATCAAAGAGCCTTTAAATATTTTAGGAATACTTATTTTCTTATTCATAATTAGTGTAAAGCTTACGTTATTTGTTTTTTTATTTTTACCATTAGCCGGATTAATTGTAGGACGTATTGGTAGAAGTTTGAAAAAGAACACCAATAAAGCACAAGTAAAATGGGGTGAAATTTTAAGCCAGATGGAGGAAACTTTAACAGGCTTAAGAATTATCAAGGCCTTTAATGCAGAAAGTAGAGTGAAAAAACAATTTTTTGCATTAGTAGATGAAATTTTCCATATCAAAAATAAAATACTAAACCGACGTGATTTAGCTTCTCCGGTTTCAGAAACCTTAGGCGTAATTATTTTATGTGGTGTTTTATGGTTTGGCGGTCAATTGGTTTTAAGTGGAGAAATATTATCACCAGGCTCTTTCATTACTTATGTAGCTTTATTTTCTCAAATTATTAATCCTTCAAAAGCCTTATCCCAAGCGGCTTACAACGTAACAAGAGGCAATGCTACCTTAGACAGATTGAATGAGATTTTAGAAGCCCCTTTAACCGTTGAAGAAATAGCTAAGCCTATTGTACTAGACTCATTTAAAGATTGTATTGAATTCAATGACGTTCAGTTTTCCTATCAAGATACTGCCATTTTAAAAAATATAAACCTCACTATTAAAAAAGGAAAGTCAGTGGCATTGGTGGGTTCTTCAGGTGCTGGCAAAAGCACCTTAGCCGATTTAGTGCCCCGTTTTCATGATGTAAGTGCCGGAGTTCTTTCCATTGATGGAAAAAATATTAAAGACTATAGCTTATATAGTTTAAGAAAATTAATTAGTATTGTTACTCAAGAGCCCATTTTATTTAATGATACCATCGCTGCCAACATTGCTTTAGGTAAACCAGATGCCACTGAAGCTGAAATTATTGCAGCTGCAAAAATTGCGAATGCGTATGATTTTATCATGAAGAAAGATGGTGGCTTTGAAAGTATCATTGGTGATAGAGGTAGCAAATTGAGTGGTGGAGAAAGACAAAGATTAACCATTGCGCGTGCGGTATTAAAAAATCCACCCATTTTAATTTTAGATGAAGCTACTTCTGCATTAGATACAGAAAGTGAAAAGCTAGTTCAAGAAGCCATTAACAATATGATGCAAAATAGAACTTCGATTGTAATTGCGCATAGGTTATCTACCATCAGACACGCAGATGAAATTATTGTATTAAAAAAAGGCAATATTGTAGAAAGAGGCAACCACGATGAATTGCTTGCACAAAATGGTTATTACCGAAAATTAATTGAAATGCAGGAGGTGAAATAAGTAGACACAAAATTTTCTAAAATAGATCCCATAAAAAAACCTGATTCACAATGATCAGGTTTTTTTATAGCGTATTTAATTCTGTATCTTATTGATCATTGCTATTTTTTACATAGCCTAATTTAGCTTCTAAACTTAATGTAGCATGAGGCACAGCACGTAAACGAGCTTTATCTATTAAGCGACCAGTCACCCTACAGATACCGTAGGTTTTATTCTGTATACGCATTAAAGCTTTTTCTAAATGGTCAATAAAAGTAATTTGACGACCAGCCATTTGACCTAACTGCTCTCTTTCCATACTTACACTACCATCTTCCATTGTCATGTATCTAGCATCATCATTATCTCCTCCTAACTCATCTTTACGCGTAATAAGTCCTTGTAAGTATACAAGTTCTTTTTTGGCTGCATCTAATTTATTAGAAATTAATTCTTTGAACTCTTTTAATTCCGCATCAGAATATTTCACTAAAGTTTCGGTAGATCTTGTTACTTCTTTTCTTTTTTCCATAGGTACATAACCAGGTTGGTAGGGTACACTATTTTTTGCACCTAACTTAGGTACTTTAATATCTTTGATTGGTTCTGCCACTTTACGCACTGGCTTTACAGGAGGTGTTGGTATTTTAGGAACCGGCTTTGCAGGCGGAACATATTTTTCTACTGGTTTTACAGCTACTGGAGCTTTTACAGGAATTGTTGGTTTTGCAACGCTTTTAGTAGGGACTGATTTTTTTAGGGGAGCTTTAATAGGAGTTGCTTTTTTTAGGGGTGTTTTAACTGGAACCGCTTTTTTTACAGGAGCAACAATTTTAGAAACTACTTTTTTTACTGGTACTGTCTTTTTAGTGGCTGCTTTTTTTGGAGCTGCTTTTTTTACTGGCACTGCCTTTTTAGGGGATACTTTTTTTGGAGCTGCTTTTTTTGGAGCCACCTTCTTAACAGGAGTAGCTTTTTTTGGGGCCGCTTTCTTAACAGGAGCAGCCTTTTTTGCAGGTGTTGCTTTCTTAGGCGCTGTTTTTTTTGGAGCCGGTTTTTTTGTAGCCATAATTATCCTTTTTGTCTAACTGAAATTCTTAATTTATGCTCATTTATTTCAACTTCAACCCCTTCTTTAACGGTTGGGACCCAGTCAATCTGATGTGCTAGAATTTCGCGGCAAATATAACCCGAAAATTGAATAATGGAACCCTTCAACTCTGTATTATCCTCAATTTCAAGCAAAATCTTGTCTGTAAGCTCAAAATTGCTCTCCTTTCTGATGTTTTGGACTCTATTTACGAGCTCTCTAGCATTTCCTTCCTGCAATAATTCAGGACTTAAGGTAATATCCAAGGCTACGGTTAGGGCATTTTTAACGGCCACGCTCCATCCAGGTATGTCCTCCGCTATAATATCTACCTCATTGATTAACAATTCGATACTCTCTCCCTCAATGTCTAAACAAAGTTTCCCTTCCTTTTCCAAGGTACTTATTTGTGCCTGTGTTAGGCTAGCAATTTGTGCGGAAGCTTGTTTCATTTTGGTACCCAATTTGGCACCTAAAACCTTAAAGTTGGCTTTTACCTTTTTGCTAATCACTCCTTCGGTATCTGTGATATAATTAATTTCTTTCACGTTTACCTCAGCTAAAATTAATTCCTCCATTTGCTCAATGGCAGTTTTCATCGCAGGATCCAAAACAGGTATTAATATTTTTTGTAATGGCTGACGTACTTTGATATTTACCTTTTTTCTAATAGACAAAACCAAAGAACAAATGTCTTGTGCCATTTGCATTCTTGTTTCTAATGCGGCGTCGATTTTTGTCTTATCAGCTTTAGGAAAATCAACATGATGAATAGAACTTGCTTTGAATTTTTTTGTAACGCCATTTAAATTTCTAAAAACTTGGTCACAGAAAAAAGGAGCAATGGGCGCCATTAACCTAATGATGGTTTCTAAACATTCATATAAAGTTTGGTAAGCAGCAATTTTATCCTGTGTGTAAGTGCCTTTCCAAAAACGTCTACGACACAAGCGAACATACCAATTGCTTAGATGCTCATCCACAAAAGTTTCAATGGCTCTACCTGCTGTAGTGGGCTCGAAATCATCCATCGCATTCGCAACCGTTTGCACCAATGTATTCAGTGATGAAATAATCCAACGATCAATTTCTGGTCTTTCTGCTAATGGAATAGTGGCTTGTTCAAAATGAAAATTATCAACATTGGCATACAACACAAAAAACTGATACGTATTGTATAAAGTACCAAAGAATTTTCTTTGCACTTCTTGAATGCCCGCTAAATCAAATTTTAAATTATCCCATGGAGAAGCATTGGTCACTAAATACCAACGTGTGGCATCCGCACCATATTTTTCAATGGTTTCAAAAGGGTTCACCACATTGCCAAGTCGCTTACTCATTTTGTTGCCATTCTTATCCAACACCAACCCGTTACTCATCACCGCTTTATAGGCCACGCTATCAAATAGCAATACACCCAAAGTATGTAAAGTATAAAACCAACCACGAGTTTGATCTACCCCTTCACAAATAAAATCGGCTGGGAAGGCTTGGCCTTTATCTATTAAATCTTTATTTTCAAATGGATAATGCCATTGCGCATAAGGCATGGCACCAGAATCAAACCATACATCTACTAAATCCGAAACACGTTTCATTGGCTTGCCCGAAGCACTTAAAATTTCTATCTGGTCTACAAATGGCTTGTGTAAATCAACATCCAACCTGCCATCTACTATTTTTAAATTTACCTCTTTATTCCATCCTTTTTCCTTGGCTGCTGTATAAGCACTAGTTAATTCGTCTATGGATCCAATACATATTTCTTCAGTACCATCCTCTGTTCTCCATATTGGTAATGGCGTTCCCCAATAACGGCTTCGAGATAAATTCCAGTCCACCATATTCTCTAACCAATTTCCAAAACGTCCTTCGCCTGTGCTCTTTGGCTTCCAGTTAATGGTTTTATTCAACTCCACCATTCTTTCTTTTACGGCGGTAGTTTTGATAAACCAGGCATCTAATGGGTAATATAAAATAGGCTTATCCGTTCTCCAACAATGCGGATAATTGTGCTCATATTTTTCTACTTTAAACGCACGATTTTCTTTTTTCAACTTTACTGAAATATCTACGTTTACATCCTGAAACTCTTTTTCATCCTTGTAGTTTTTTACATAGCGCCCACTAAACTCTCCTACCCCTTCTACAAATTTTCCTTCTCTATCTACTAAAGTAAGAATACCTAAATTATTTTTTTGTCCTACTTTATAATCATCTGCCCCAAAAGCTGGAGAAGTATGCACGATACCTGTTCCATCTTCGGTCGTTACAAAATCACCCATTACTATTTTAAATGGATCTCCTTCAAATGTACCAGGGTCATTGGCTGCAAAAGGCATTAATTGTTCATAACGCAAGCCATTCAATTGACTTCCCTTGCAGTTAGCAATTATTTTCCATGGCACTATTTTATCCCCTTCAGCAAACGTATCAATGGTTAACCCTTCCTCTTTAAAATATTTTCCGACCAACGCTTTTGCCAACAAAACATTTACAGGCACTGCAGTGTATGGATTGTAAGTAGCCACTAAAACGTAATCGATATTTGGCCCAACTGTTAAACCCAAATTGGATGGCAAAGTCCAAGGTGTAGTTGTCCATGCCATATAAAATACTTCAGTAGATTTTGTTGCCGCTGCTTTAACCGCGTCAAATAAAAATTGACTATCGGTATTTTGAACTGCTTTAAACATAGCCACTACAGATGTATCTTTTACATCTTTATAAGTGCCAGGCTGATTTAATTCATGAGAACTTAATCCAGTACCAGCAGCAGGTGAATAAGGTTGTATGCTTACACTTTGATACAAATACCCTTTTTTATAAAGTGTACTTAATATCCACCAAAGTGTTTCAATGTAATTGTTTTCAAAAGTGATGTAGGGATTATTAAGATCCACCCAATAACCCATTTTATTAGTAATATCGTCCCACTCTTTTTTATAGCGCAATACCGCCTCTCTACATTTTTTGTTATACTCTTCTACTGTTATTTTTTTTCCAATGTCTTCTTTGGTAATACCCAATTCTTTTTCAACACCCAACTCCACTGGCAATCCATGGGTATCCCAACCGCCTTTTCTTTTTACTTGAAATCCTTGCATGGTTTTATATCTGCATACCATGTCCTTTAATGTTCTTGAAATGACATGATGTATCCCAGGCATTCCATTGGCACTTGGAGGGCCTTCATAAAATACAAAAGGCTTTTTACCTTCTCGTAAATTTACAGATTGTTCAAAAGCTTGTTCTGATTTCCAGGCAGCTAAAATTTCTGCCTCTATAGCGGGAAGATTTAGTCCATTTAATTCGGGGTACTTGTTATTCATAAAACGCTTATCCAAGCTCATTTTTAGGGCACGAAGGTACGAATAAGCTTGTAAAAAAAGTCAGTCTAATTTTGAGCCAGTAAGCCCTTATAGGACTAATTAAGAGGGCAGTTCAGTGCCTTTGTTCCCTGACAGGGCTGGCTCCTTAAAAAAGCGGTTATTGAAAATAAATAAAGCAATAACACCAGAACTAATAGCCGCATCCGCAAAGTTAAAAACAGGACGGAAAAACTCAAACTCTTCCCCGCCCCAAATGGGGAACCAAGTTGGAAAATGACCTTCTCTTATAATGGGGAAATAAAACATATCCACCACCTTCCCATGTAAAAAAGAGGCATACCCGCCGCCGGTTGGAAATAGATGCGCCACCATAGTAGTATAGGGATAACTTTCATTAAAAATAAGTCCGTAAAAAAGACTGTCTATTAAGTTGCCAACCGCCCCAGCATAAATTAATGCAGCACAAATGATAAATCCGTTATGGTACTTTTGTTTTATAAAACCCTTGATTAAAAAGGTACCCCAAATAACGGCAACCAATCTAAATAAGGTTAAAATAATTTTTCCAAAATCTCCCCCAAATTTCAATCCCCATGCCATGCCTTCATTTTCTACAAAATGTAATCTAGCCCACTGGCCAATGAGGGCATGCTCTTCCCCAATAAAATAATTTAATTTGATATAAAATTTTAGCGCTTGATCAATAAAAATAATTAACGCTATAAATGCTGCTACTTTTTTCCCGTTCATAGATTTTATATAATTGAGTGCAAAGATAAGTTAGTCTTGAATATAGACACGTTTTACTCTTTGTCCAATGGAAGTTAATATTTCATAAGGGATGGATTCGGCCCATACAGCGAGTTGCTCTATAGGTAAATTGGGACCAAAAACTTCCACTTGATCACCCACTTTTGCCTGAGGAATTCCTGTAATATCAATCATGGTCATGTCCATACAAATATCCCCTATGATACTTACCTTTTGACCTGCTAACCACATAGCCCCCTTTCTATTACCAAATTTTCTACTATACCCATCTGCATAACCCAATCTAACGGTGGCAATCATGGTTTCTTTTTCGACAATTCCTGATCGGTTATACCCAACTGTTTCAGTTTTAGCAATGGTTCTAATCTGAGCAATAGTAGTATGCATTTGTAAAACATTTTCGAAACTAGTTTCAGTTTTAGGAATACCAAACATACCAATGCCTAAGCGTACCATATTTAAATGATATTTTGTATGGTCTAAAATGGCCCCGGAATTAGAAATATGTTTGATGGTTGAATAACCCAATTCAGCTTCAATTACATTTGACCATTCATTAAACTTAGACAACTGTTCTTCGGTAAATAGTTTAAACTTTTCTGATGCACTGGCACTTAGATGACTAAAAATGGATTGCACTTTTAAACAACTTTCTTTTTTTATAATAGTGCCTAATTTACTTATTTCATGCGCATCAAAACCAAGCCTATTCATTCCAGTATTGAGTTTAATATGAACAGGGAAACTTGGAATTGCCTGTGCTTTGACAAAGGCAGCGAATTCAGCTAATAATTCTAAAGAGAATATTTCTGGTTCTAAATGATATTGAATTAAAACATCAAAAGCAGCCCTATCTATATTCATCACCATGATAGGAATATGTATACCTGCTTTTCTTAGTTCCACTCCTTCATCTGCATAGGCAACCGCTAAATAGTCAACATGATGGAACTGAAGTATTCTGGCAATCTCAGTACTACCAGAACCATACCCAAATGCTTTCACCATGGCCATCACCTTCACATTTGACCCTACTTTGTTTTTTACCACTTTAAAATTATGGACCAACGCCGATAAGTTTACCTCTAATTGTGTTTCATGAACTTGATATTGTAATACCCCATTAATTTTTTCAAATTCAAACAATCTTGCTCCTTTTAATAAAATAAATTCTTCCTTAAAGGTAGTTGTATCAATGCTGTTTAAAAATTGGGCTGTACTTTGATAAGTTTGAAATTGAATACTTTTTGACAAGGCATCTTTATTTTTTTCTAAAAACAAATACCATTGAGCGCCAATAGTGATTACTTTTTTTATCGGAAAGGCTTTAAATAAATTAGTAGCAATTTTATATTGTTCCTCGGCAGCTTGAGCAAAATCTGATACAATGATGGTGATAGGTAGCAGGCCCGCTTGCTGCTTGGCATATTCCAAAGCCAATGACAAAGAAGATAAGTCATTGCTGTAACTATCGTTTAATAAATAACATTGTTGAAGTCCTTTTTTAATTTGCATACGCATTTCCAAATGTCTCAATTGTAACATTTCGGACTGGATAATTTTATCTTCCACTCCTAAATGTAATAAAGTAGCCCAACAAGTAATTGCATTTTCAATAGAGGCTTTATTCGTAAACGGAACTTCTAAAATTTTTGACTGATTATTAAATAGTGCGTGAAGTACTACACTATTAGCATTTTTTATCTCTGATACTATATATAAACTTGCATTGGAATCATATCCCCAGCTGATATAGTTTTGATCTTTTCTTTTAGTTACTTTGCCCAATACGGAATAAGGTACTATAACCGTATTGGCATCTTTAAAAAAAAGCCATTTTTCATTTAGCTTTTCCTGCTCATTTTTAAAACCTTCTTGATGCGCCATGCCGATATTCGTGAAAATACCAATAGTAGGTGCTATGATATCTTTTAATATTTGCATTTCTCCTTTGGTAGAAATACCTGCCTCAAAAATGGCTAAATTATGTGTTTCATTCATCCCCCAAACACTTAAGGGTACCCCTATTTGTGAATTATAACTTCTGGGACTTTTTATAATATGGTACTTATTCGCTAACAACTGAGCCAGCCATTCTTTTACAATAGTCTTGCCATTGCTACCCGTGATGCCTATGACTGGGTAATTAAACAAAGCACGGTGAACTTGTGCAATTTTTTGCAACGAAGTATATACATTGTCTACAAAAATAAAATTACAAGTAGGAAATTTTGTTGTATCAAAGTCATTTTCAACTACAAAATTTTTAACACCTCTTTGTTCTAAGTCCCCTATATAGTTATGTCCATTTTGATGCGCTGTCTTTAAAGAAAAAAATAAAGTAGTTTCAGGAAAAACGAGTCGCCTACTATCATTAAGTAAATACGCTATGGGCGTTTCGTTTGTTATAATAAAACGAGCTGAAATGCTTTGGGCAATATGTTTAATAGTAGTATACAATAGATGCAATTAGGGGGTATCCTTCTTATGCGTTTTAGCTAATTTTAGCTTAGCTGTAAAAATAGAGTAAAGTATAGACCCTGAAATACAAAAAATAATAAACATCAATGAAATGAGCACTTGAGTATTTTTATCCATCCATATATTAATATAATGTTCCCCTAACATTTTTATACCTATAAAAATTAGTACAATTGCAATGCCTTGTTGTAGATGTTCAAATTGATTCACTGCCCCTCTCAATAAAAAGAACAAGGAGCGCAAGCCTAAAATTGCAAAGATATTGGAAGTGTAAATAACCAAGCTGCTTCTGGAAATTCCCATCACTGCTGGTATAGAATCTAAAGCAAATACCAAATCAATGACGGCTAATAAAACAACCACCACAAATAAACTAGTATACAATGGCTTGTTGTTCGCGTCTCTAATTATAAATTTTCCATCTCCATCCGTATTTACTATAGGTAAATATTTTTTTAGAAATAAATACACTTTAGATTCATGCGGGTCAAACTGACTTTCTTCACCGGCAATAAACATTTGATAGCCTGTATACAGTAAGAATACGCCAAAAATATATAAAATCCAGGCAAATTTTGCCACCAAGGCCACACCCACTGTGATAAAAATAACCCTTAAAATAATGGCAGTTAAAATACCGATTAATAAAACACGTGGGATATTTTTTTCTTTCACCTTAAACGCACTAAAAATAAGAATGAATACAAAAATATTATCAATACTTAAACTCCACTCCATCAAATAACCACTCAAGTATTCTAATGCTAATTTTTGCCCTTCCTCTATCCACATAAAAATAAAAAAAGCAAATGCCAACAAAACCCATAAAAAAGTTTGACGCAAAGCTTGAGCAATTGAAATGACTGAATTTTTTTTACTCAAAAATCCTAAGTCAAGTATCAATGCAATGACAATCACACATCCAAAAACTAGGTATACCAATTGATCTGTAGTCATATTATAAAGTTAATACTTACTTTGCTACACAGCAAATTGACGTTTTCGAAAATAGTTCCATAGTGCGAAACCAACGATTAGTAAAAGTAAGGGGCTAGCAATAATTACTATTTGCCATAACAGCCTATTATCTTCCACTTTTTGCTTATCAAGTAATCTTAAAACAACATACTTATTCCTGCTTTCCAATAAACTGATAGGCTCATTTAAATAAGCAATACTATTTAAATAAAAATCATGGTTGGCAAATTGATATTCCTCAAAAGGGATCATCCCCATGGGTAAAGCACCTCTGGTTTTATCTACTTGGTTCGTAAGAATATCTGCGTCTGCAATTATTATTTGTTTTGATATATTTACCCCAGCCGCTTGATAGGCTGCGCCCGTATTTTTAAAAACACTGTCTTTTAAAATAGCTGAAATTCTATTAGCATATAAAGAATTGAATTTCCCTTCCAATAAAACGGCGATAGGTAAGTGGTGCCTGTTAAACGTTGCCATCTCAGACTCCTCTTTAACGCTATTTAATGAAACTAAATTGGGGGTGGAAATAATTCTACTATTGGTATCTGTTGTTAATAAAATTGTTTTCTTGATAGCTGGATTAACTAAAGTGTCAATACTGGATGGGAATAAAGACAATACTCGATCCAAATTTTGTACAATAGGATGTCTTTCCTCACCTAATAAGAATGGATAATAAGGCCAAGGGATACGCTGCATCATGGGGCTACCATCTCCTTGTTGCCCAATGACCATTGGCAATTTTGCACAATTTAAATCTTGTACTAAATTGCTATTCATTCTTATACCATATTTAAAAAACAAATCGTCCAACCCAAGACCTCGATCATACGCTACATAACTACCCTCTGTTTTTTGTAAGCTATCGTATTCGGCAACTAATTTATCTACCGCCCAAATAACATTTCCTCCTGACATCACGTATTGATCCAATTTTAATTTATCTAATTCAGAAAACGGCTTGGTAGGTTTAATAATTAAAAGTGTTTTAATTTTTTTAGCGTCAGGATATCCTTTTTGCAAATTAAATACCACTAAATTATATTGATGACGAATGGATTCACCCAAATCATTCACTGTTAAATTAGTAGCCTCTCCGTTTCCAATCGTATAAGCGATTGTGGCTACCTCTGTTCTATTTAGTAAATAAATAGCATGTATAAATTTATATTCTAATAAAGCCTCAGCCGCATTTGCACTGGCTTCCAAGTCCTCTTCGGGAATGTCTTTTACAATATTATAAGGTTTAAAAAACTTTTTACTGCTTCTTAAATCAATGACCACCGGCTTTTGTCCCGCCACTTCTACCAGCGCCCCTGGCACTAATAATTGGTCTACTCTTTTATCAGCAGCACGATCCTGTTCTTGTAATCGTTGTATAGGCAAACCCAATTTCGATAAACTATCATAAAAATGATACAACTCTTTATCCTTATACAATTTACTAGGCACTTCTATTTGCCATTGAATATCACTGGGATTAATTTGATGAAATTGGTCTAATAAACTAGCCGTAGACTGTGCTATTTTTTTATAATAAGCAGGCAAATCCCCACCCAAATACAAATGAATTTTTACTGGGCTTTGGGCTTTTTGAATAATTTGTTTTGAACTATCACTTAGGGTATACCTATTTTCTTTTGTAAAATCTACCTGTAGTGGCCAAATAAAAGCAACATAATTCAGTATTAAAATAGATGCGATAGAGGCAATATATTTAAATTTTGCTTTAATGTTTTCAAGACTTCCTATTCCAAATAAAATAAGAATAGAAATAAAATAAAATGCATCTTGTAATGAAATGACTCCTCTACTCATAGCTCGATAATGATACCCAAAGCCTAATTGTGTAATATAAAAATCATAGCCATTCTTAAAGAAGCCCATTCCACTTACCCAATCGAAACCTTTAAAAAATAACAAGCAAAGTAGTATTGAAAACAATAAGGAAACTAAATTATTCCTAGTTGCACTACTGGTGTAAATTCCAATAGCGGTATAAGCCGCTGCTAAAAATAATAAGCCTAGATAGCTGCCAATAGTGCCTCCCCAATCCAAACCACCTACTGCACTTAATGCATCTAAAGCAAAGGCATATAAAATGGTAGGTAAAATGGCTACTAAAACAATCAGATAAGCCCCTATAAACTTACCCCAAACCAAATGCAAAGGTCGTATAGGTAAACTTCTAATAAGTTCATAAGTACCTAAATTATACTCATCCGAAAAACTATGCATGGTAATGGCTGGCACGAGTAGCAACAAAAACCAAGGTGCAAAGTCAAAATAAACTTGCAAAGAGGCATAGCCAAAATCTAGCATATTGTAATTAGGTAAAATAAATAATACCAGGCCATTAATCAATAAATAAAAACCAATGATTAAATAACCAGTGATCCCACTAAAATATTGCACCCATTCTTTTTTGCATATTGCCCACATAGGCCAAAGCTACAAAAAAAATGCCCCATGTTAACGGAGCATTCAATATTATAATAATCTTATGATTAAACCCTTTTATTTTCTAGCGCGTTCACTAAACAGCAAAACTGTCTCCGCAGCCACAGCTTCGGCTGGCATTGGGATTGTTAAAGAAAAATCCTTTTCCATTCAATCCATCAGAAAACTCTAATTCGGTATTCACCAAATACAAAAAGCTTTTTAGATCGGTCACAATTTTTACCCCATTGTCTTCGAAAACCTGATCCATGGGTTTGATTTCATTATCAAAATCTAATTTGTAACTTAAACCAGAACAACCGCCGCCCACAACCCCTACTCTTAAAAAATAGCTTGCATCTCCGGTAACACCAGCGTCTTGCATTAATTGCAATACCTTGGCCTTTGCCTTAGCACTAACGTAAATAGAATTTTCTTGGGCTACTTCGCTCATGGTATTAAAATCTTAATGCTTAGATGTACTATTTAAACATGACTTTGTTCAAATACCAATTCCGGTAAACCATTTTTTACACGGAAATCATTGATCGCTGCTTTAATAGCGTCTTCTGCCAAAACAGAGCAGTGAATTTTAACGGGAGGTAAATTTAATTCCTCCACTAAATCCATATTGTCAATTTTAACAGCTTCGTCAATTGTTTTTCCTTTTAACCACTCTGTAGCTAGAGAAGAAGAAGCAATAGCAGAACCACAACCAAATGTTTTAAATTTTGCATCGGTAATAACGCCAGTAGCTTCGTCCACTTCAATTTGCAAACGCATTACATCTCCACACTCTGGAGCACCTACTAATCCAGTACCCACACTTTTAGAAGATTTATCTAATGTACCTACGTTTTTAGGATTAGAATAATGATCGATAACTTTATCTGAATATGCCATTTTATTTTTATTTTTATTTTTATTTTATATTTTCAAAATTATTAAAAAAATTCGAAACTAGAGATATACGCCCATTTTAGTGGTGTGCCCATTGAATTGCATCAATGTCAATACCCTCTTTAAACATTTCCCAAAGCGGACTCATTTCTCTTAGTTTTAAAACAGTATCGGTTACTGCTTTTATTGTAAAATCAATTTGCTCTTCGGTAGTATACCTGCCTAATCCAAAACGAAGTGAACTGTGTGCCAAATCATCACCTAAACCTAATGCTTTTAAAACATAGCTAGGTTCTAATGAAGCTGATGTACAAGCAGAACCAGAAGATAATGCGATGTCTTTATTAAAGCCCATCATCAAACCTTCTCCTTCTACATATTTAAAAGAGATATTACTTACATGCGGTAAACGGTGTGCTGGATTTCCATTCACATAAGTCTCGTCAATTACCTTTAAGGCATTTTCTAACTTGTCTCTTAATTTAGAAATTCTTTCTGTATCAGAAACCATTTCTAAACGTGCTAACTCACATGCTTTTCCAAAGCCTACAATACCTGGTACATTTAAAGTTCCACTACGCATGCCTCTTTCATGTCCACCACCATCTACTTGTGCTGTTACTTTTACACGCGGATTTTTACGTCTTACATATAAAGCACCTATCCCTTTTGGACCGTACATTTTATGAGCTGTAAAAGCCATGATATCAATACCGTCTGCAATTACATCTACAGGAATTTTACCCACGGCTTGCACCGCATCTGTAAAAAATAAGGCACCATGCTTTTTTGCAATGGCACTAATTTCTTTAACAGGTTGTATGACTCCAATTTCATTGTTAGCGTACATGATGGCTATTAAAATAGTAGTAGGCTTCATGGCAGCTTCTAATTGTTTTAAATCGATTAAACCATCAGGTTGTACTTCTAAGTAAGTTACTTCAGCTCCTAATTTTTCTAAGTGCTTGCAAGTATCTAAAACAGCTTTGTGTTCAGTGGTACAAGTGATAATATGATTACCCTTGCTAGCATACATTTCATAGACACCCTTGATACCTAGGTTATCCCCTTCGGTAGCACCGGAAGTGAATATAATTTCCTTAGGATCAGCACCAATTAATTGGGCCACTTGTTCACGTGCATAATCTACTGCCTCCTCTGCTTGCCATCCAAAAGAATGGTTACGACTAGCTGCATTTCCGAAATTTTCGACAAAATAGGGGATCATTGCTTCTAAAACCCTAGGATCCATAGGAGTAGTTGAATTATGATCAAGATAAATTGGTAATTTTAACATATCAGAATTTGATTTTTTCTAAAGCACAAAAGTAAACCTTAAGGCTTGATTTTATTGAATTCGTTAAGCATTAAAGGTAATTTTTTCCCAATTCGTAAAACAACAGAACCATGGATTATAAGGTAGAACATATTGGCATTGCGGTAAAAGACCTGGCTAAAAGCATCCCTTTGTTTGAAAAACTGTTAGGAAGCCCTTGTTACAAAACAGAAAACGTAGCTAGCGAAGCAGTCAATACTGCCTTTTTTCTTAAACAAAACACGAAAATAGAACTACTAGAAAGTACCGACCCAGCAGGTGTCATTACTAAATTTATAGATATTAAAGGCGAAGGCATGCACCATATTGCTTTTGAAGTGCCTGATATTATAGTTGAAATGGAACGGCTTAAAAAAGAAGGGTTTAGGCTATTAAATGATGCGCCGAAAAAAGGGGCAGATAATAAGTTAGTTTGTTTTGTTCATCCCAAAGACACCAACGGCGTTCTCATCGAACTTTGTCAAAGTATTTAAAATAGTGGCAGTATTTAAATGCCTAAAATTTCTATGGCTTTTTGTGCTGCCAACTGACTAGCATCTTTTTTTGTGTATCCCTTCTGTGCAGTAATTACTTCGCCATCAATAACAATATTAATGGTAAACAATCTGCGACGACCTTCCAATTGTTCTCCCGCCAAAATAAAATCAATTTGTTTGCCTTGCTTGGAAGCCCATCCAATAATTTTATTTTTTATATTGATGTCTATTTGTTCCAAATCTTCCATGAACAAATAGGGTTGTATCATTTTTTCTAAAATCCAAAGTTTAGTGAAGTCATATTTTTTATCTAAATAAATCGCGCCCACCAAGGCTTCTAAGGTATTTCCAAAAATTTGACTCGTCTTTAAACTTCCATCCATTTTATTAAATCGAGTCAATTTACGCAAACCCATTTGAACTGCAATATGATTTAGTTGCTGTCTATTCACCATCTTGCTGCGCATCTCGGTTAAAAAACCTTCGCCTTTATAAGGATACTTTTTAAATAAATAATCAGCTACCACTGCACTAATGATGGCATCTCCTAAAAATTCTAGTCTTTCATTGTTTTCAGTGGGGCTGTCTTTTACTGAGCGATGATTGAGTGCTGTTTGAAAAAGCAAAACACTATGGGTACGATACCCAATTAAATGCGACAAGTTTATTTCAAACTCGGATTTCTTAAAAAAAGAAAATAAATGTCTTAGTCTTTTCAATATAACTTTTATAAAAGAAGAAGTGTGCTAATAACTTAAGCCTTGTATTTTTTCACAATCACACAAGCATTGTGACCACCAAATCCAAACGTATTGCTTAACGCTGCATTCACCACTCGTTTTTGTGCTTTGTTAAAAGTAAAATTAAGTCTTGGATCTAAATCAGGATCATCCGTAAAGTGATTGATGGTTGGCGGGATAATATCATGAATCACCGATTGAATACAAGCAATGGCTTCAATTACACCTGCAGCACCTAAACAATGGCCTGTCATAGATTTGGTGGAACTGATGTTTAAGTTATAAGAATGCTCCCCAAATACTGCAGTGATTGCTTTGGCTTCTGCAATGTCTCCTAAAGGAGTAGAAGTGCCATGAGTATTAATATAATCAATTTCATTGGCCTGCATGCCTGCATCTCTTAATGCTGCATTCATCACATTCTTTGCACCCAATCCTTCTGGATGTGGGGCAGTTAAATGATACGCATCTGCAGTCGCTCCCCCACCCACTACTTCACAATATATTTTTGCGCCACGTCTTTTGGCGTGCTCTAATTCTTCTAATACTAAAACACCCGAAGCTTCTCCCATAATAAAACCATCACGATCTTTGTCATAAGGACGACTGGCAGTTTTAGGATCGTCATTTCTTTCACTCATTGCTTTCATTGCATTGAAACCGGCCATACCTGCAATCCCAATCACCGCCTCTGCTCCACCAGTGATGATGATATCTGCTTTGCCTAATTTTAAATTATCCATGGCAACAATAATTGCATTGGTACTAGACGCACATGCACTTACTACCGCAAAATTGGGCCCTCGGAAACCATGTTTCATTGAAATTTGACCAGCAGCTATATCTAAAATCATTTTGGGAATAAAGAAAGGACTAAACCTTGGTGTACCATCACCATGTACAAAATTGGTCACCTCATCGGTGAAAGTATTTAAACCTCCAATACCACTTGCAAAAATAACACCCACTCTATCATGATCTACATTGTCTTTGGTGATACCTGCATCAGCTACCGCTTGATCACTTGCCACCAAAGCTATTTGTGAAAATCGATCTAATTTTCTGGCTTCTTTTTTTTCCATGAATGCTTCTGGATCAAAGCCCTTTATTTCACACGCAAATCTAGTTTTGAATTTTGACGCATCAAACTGAGTAATCATGTCTGCTCCAGACACCCCATTAATTAAACCTTCCCAGTAAGCGTCTAGGTTATTTCCAATGGGTGTTAAAGCGCCGATTCCGGTTACTACAATTCTTTTGGAATACATGATGGTCTTTTTTTTAATTAAAAATCCGCCTTTAAAGCAAAGGCTCAAAAAGGCGGATTAAAATATGCCGATGGCTCAAATCGAAACTTTTAAAATAAAGTTTAAATTATTTAGCGTGCTCCTCTAAATAAGCAACAGCTTGACCAACGGTGGTAATAGTTTCTGCTTGTTCATCTGGAATAGAAATGTTGAATTCTTTTTCAAATTCCATAATTAATTCAACTGTGTCTAATGAATAAGCTCCCAAATCATTTGTAAAAGAAGCTTCGTTAGTAACTTCTGCTTCATCTACACCTAATTTGTCAACGATGATTTTTTTAACTCTAGTAGCGATGTCTGACATTGTAAAAAGTTTTGTTTACGGCGCAAAAATATACTTTTTGTTAAAAAACGAAGTATTTTATTTGCCTTTTTGTTTACACAATTAAAAGTCTTTGTTCAAGGTAGGTCAATTTGGCCTATTTAGACCCTTAAACTAGGCAAAACAGCATTAAAAGGGCATTTTATGGCCCTAAATGCGATACGAACAAATAGTAGTTATAAGAGGTTATCCACCAATTATTTGTTCTTTAAAAGGCCTCTAATTTCATGCTGTGCTTCAAGGGGTATGTTTTCCTTGGGAATTAAGAAAAATGTTTTGGGGCCAAAATAGAAATGAAAAAAATAGGGACTTTCAAAATAATGGGTCAGTTCCTTCCAACTCCATTGAGCAGATCCAATACTGGAGAATAAATTAGCCTCGGTTTGGTCATAACTAAATTGCCAGTCTTGCTTAAAAAGATTGGCCTTTCGATAAAAAATAGCTGGCATGGCAAACCAAAAAAGTAATAAGAGTATGATCCAAAGTATAGAACCTAATAAAAATAATTCAGGTCTTATTTTTTTTATAAATAGCAAAACTCCAGTCGTAATGGCATACACATTTACCACAATCATCAATGTTTTAATTTCTGATTGTTTCATGAAATGGTATCGTAAAGCTTGTAACACCTGCGCTTTGTTATAATTAATTAAATAGGACATCTTTTAGTTTTATTTGTTCATTTTTAAATGTGAAACAACCCAATTGCCAACAAGCCTTCCTTGTGTAGTGCTCGTTATACATGAATTGTGAAAATGCAAGCCCCCATAAAAACGTGCCCAATTATTTTCATCAGCTGCTTGTCTAAATGAAGTAAAGTGTCGACTGGCTATGCCAAATTCCAGTTCTGTAGAATCGGTATAGGCCATATTATCCCCATAGATACTAGTTAATGCTTCGGCTGCAGCAGAAGAAATAGTGGAGTGCCCGCAAGTATATTCAGGAAAGGCAGGTGTCTGTAAAAGAGGCCTCCAATTGGCATCAAAGTATTTATTAATTACTGTTTCGGGACGGACCATAATGCCCATCACCACCTGATTCAATTCATGTACTGTATTGGCATAAAGGCTTGGATCCTGTGTAATTTTTTTGTAATCAGTGGCTCTGTTACAAGCAAAAAAAACAATAGAGGCAAAAGCAATAAGAAAATATTTTTTCATTTCGAATGACTATAAAAGTAAATAATCGCAACCCTTGATGGTCAATAAAATTAATGTTTTTCTTTTAAATAAGGTGTCTAAAGGGCCTAGCTGTATTCTAAAAGCAAATCAATGATGTATATTTGTCCAATTAAAATGAAGCTTTACCCTTATGAACTATATTAAACTAATTGCCTTATTGCTCATCACAAGCCTTATTTACTTTATTTACTTATTTATTCCTAATACTTTGACTGTTTCAGGAACTGTAAAAACAAAGCAAGTTCAGAATACAGTCTTGAGAGGTTTTATGCAATTAGAAAATTGGGATAAATGGATTTCACAAAAAAGAATTGATAGTAATAGTTATACATTAGGAAGTGGAATTTTAAAAATAAAATCTTCATTTGTATCTAATGTATTTTGTGATTATATCATTAAAGACAAAACCATACCAGTTACTTTTACTGTTGAAGGTGAAGGTAAAGATTCTTCTAAAATAGATTTTCAACTCAGTTTTGACAATAAAACCTTTCTTCCTTGGCAAAGAGTAGCTAATTATTTTTTGGCTCAAAGTATCAATACAGAATTAACTGATTTAATTAATAAAGCAAGGGCCTACTATACGCCTACTATTGGCAATTATGGTTTTGACATTAAGGAAGAAAAAATAAAAGATTCTCTATTAGTAAGCACTGAGAAATATTATACTGACACCCCCACTATCGCTCAGGTATATGGAATGTTAGATCAATTAAAGCAATATGTTGTTAGCAAAAAGGGCATCCTACATGGTGATCCCATGGTCTATATTGCAAGAGACGCGAAAAGAGTTTATTTGCAGGTTGCCTATCTTTTAGAAAAGGAAATACCGACTACTTTATTATTTGATGTAAGAAAAATAAAAGTGAAAAATTTAGTAGCCATTAACGTAATAGGAAATGCGCAATTGGCCTACAAGGCAAAATATGAAGCAGAAAACTATATACATGATCAATCTAAGTTCGCCCCTATAATGCCTTATATCATTTACAATACCAATAGACTAACTGAAAAGGATAGTTCAAAATGGATGTCAACTATTTTCTATCCCATTTTTTAAAAAGAATTCCATTTGTCAATAAGTAAGTGGTGGTAGGATTTTTACTTTCCAATACAAAACTTAGAAAAGATAAAATCCAACTGATCCTCATTGGTGATTTGGCCTGTAATGGTGCCCAAATAATGCAAGGCATGATTGATGTCAATTGCCAAAAGATCTCCAGTAACATTATCTGCTAATCCTGTATCAATATCATTAAGCGCAAACAACAATCTTTTTAAAGAGGCAACATGTCTTGAATTGGTCACGATTGTTCCTTCTTTGTTAAGTCCATCTCCTACTGCTTTTTGATGCAATGCATTTTCAAGAGCGAGGATGTTTTGTTTGTCCTTAGCTGCAATAAAAATAATATCAATTAATTCAGTGTCATTTTCTAAAGTGCTATTGATAGCAATGTCTATCTTATTGCCTACAAATATGATTTTTTCTGCCCCAAGTAATTCTTGTTTCCATTCTTTTATCTGTTCAGCCGTGGTGGCACTTGCATCAAATAAGGCGATGACTATATCAGCAGCTAGAATTTTTTCCTTACTTTTTTCGATACCCATTTGCTCAATACTATCCGTAGTAGTATGTCTAATGCCTGCTGTATCAATTAATTTGTACAATACCCCTTGTATGTTCAAATACTCTTCCACCGTATCCCTAGTGGTACCTGGAATTTCACTTACCAAAGCCCTATTTTCATTTAATAAAGCATTTAATAAAGTTGATTTTCCTGCATTAGGCTTACCTACAATAGCTACTTGTACGCCGTGCTTGATCACATTCCCTAGCTGAAAAGACAGCAATAAGGTTTTGGTTTTTTCTTGTAAATCATGCACTAATAACTCTAATGATTTTTTATTAGCAAAAGCAACATCTTCTTGAGAAAAATCTAATTCTAACTCAATTAATGCAGAAAATTTTATAAGTTTTTCTCGCATTACTTGTAAGTCAGAAGAGAAACCTCCTTTTAAATTGTACAATGCAGTTTTACGCGCTGCTTGGGTACTACTGGCAATTAAATCTGCCACCGCTTCTGCTTGAGTTAAATCTAATTTGCCATTTAAAAAGGCACGCTGTGTAAATTCTCCAGGTTTAGCCAATCTGGCGCCTTTGGCCTGTAATAATTGTAAAATAGAATCTTGTATAAAAGGCGAACCATGACATGAAATTTCAACCACTTCCTCTCCCGTGTATGATTTAGGTGCTCTATAAATAGTAACCACCACTTCGTCAAGTACAGATTTATCATTGATTATTTTTCCAAAATGCACCGTATGTGATGCTTTGGTAGCTATACTTTTTTTTGAAAATACACCACTTATCATTGTTATAGCCGATGGACCGCTTAAGCGTATCACTGCTATAGCTCCCAAGCCAGGTGGAGTAGCCAAAGCAACAATAGTGTCATTCCAGGAGCTCAAATTTTCACGCATACTACAAAGGTAATTCCTAAAGATTGGAATACCATTCAGTTAGCCACAAAAAAGCCAGTCCTTTATGGACTGGCTTTTTAAATTATATGAGTAGAAAAATCGTCTAGTCTTCAGATACTACGAATACAATGGCTTGACGGTGACGATAAATTACATTACGGCCATTTTGAACTGCGGGCTTCCATTTTGGACCTCTTGTAATTACACGAACAGCTTCATCTTTTGTACCATATCCAGGATCATTCTCTGCTTTTACATCGCTTATTGAACCATCTCTAGATACAATAAAAGATACTACCACTGAATACTTTCCAGCAGGTGCCCCATTTTCAACTGGTAAGTCTCTATTTAAAGTTCTCTCTAAATAACGAATCCAACCTTGTTGTCCACCTGGAAATTCAGCTGGTATTTGTACTACTGTGAAAATTTTATCGGTTTCTTCTTCGGCAGGAGGTGCTACTGGACCTGATTCAACTGGTGCCACTAAACCATCATCTTTAATTCCTTTTTGATCGGTAGCGCCAATTTTTACATCTTCCAACTTTTCAACCTCTTTTACTTCATCTTCTTTTTTCACTTCCTCATCTTTTACAATTTTAGGAGGTGTGAATTTTGCCATTTCCACTTTAGGTGGTTCAACCTTTGGTGGCGGCGGAGGTGGCGGAGGTGGCTTTTTTTCTTGAGTTACATCAGTTAACGAAACATCTGTAACCAAAATTTCAGTTTTTGATTTTTTAGCGCTATTAGACCATATCGCAGCACCAGCCAAAAGAACGGTTACGGCTACCATACCAATTAACGCCATCTTAAGACGATCGTTGTATGTTTTTCTTAGCTCATAAGCACCATATTCCTTGAATCTTCCCTCAAAAATGAGGTCAAGAACATCGGCGTTTAATATTTTGTTTATGTCCATTTTTTAATGCTTTTAATTGCTAGAAGGTTTTGCGGACTCATCGGATTTTTTTACCAATTGTTCTTCAATGTCAAAAATATCTACTAGTGCATATTTTTTTACAACATTGATTGACATTTCATCTAAAATATCAATTACATTTTTATAAGTACATGTTGAACTTGGTTTAATCACAATTACTAAATCCTTTTCAGGATCAGTTGGGTCTTGTGCTATACTTCTTACATACTCCTTCTTTTTTAAAATGACGTCACGAATAGAGTTTTCTCCATTATATGAAGCAGATAAAAAATTAGAAGCATCTGGTTTTAATTGTCCTTCGTAATAATATATATGATTGTCTCCACCCATTATGATGGTTAAAGCACCTGACTCTTTAGCTTTATTTTGTTCCTCAGGTTTAACTTTATCATCAGGCAAAATCAACTTCATTGCTGTAGGTTGACTCATGGTGGTAGTGAATATAAAGAAGGTGATCAATAGAAAACCTAAATCCACCATCGGTGTCAAATCGACACGCGTTGATAATTTTTTTCCTTTCTTGACCCCTGGTCCTTTCTTATGGCCACCGCCTGAGGTATCTAATTCTGCCATAGTAAATAGCTTTTAATTAGTTTATAATTTAGTTTTCCTGTTTTTCACCACTCATTGATTTCTTAAACAATTCTGAACCTACTGGCGCATTTTCAGGATTAGTTATCATTTGAAATCTTTGAATATTATTTTTCTTAAATGCAGTAAGTACACTTTTAAAAGCTGGATACTTAGCTAAATTGTCTCCTTTTAAAACAAGGTCCAATTTTGAGCCAGCATAAGCTTCATTTACCACTTGCATCCAAGTTATTAATTCATTGTTCGTACTGTCCTTACATGGAATACCAGGAAGTAGGTTTCCTTTTCTGTTTTCTTCAGTGATGGCTAAAAAAGATTGTAATCCACTAAAAGGAGCTCCTATGAAATTGGCACTCTTAAAAGCAGGAACATCAATTCCTAAATTTTTAGTGGCATTCAAAGAGTTCGCAATAGTTTCTCTTTTTTGTTTGTCATCAATGGTAAGAAATACTTTGCCGTCTTTATCAATTGTTATTAAGACAAAATCTTTACTCGGAGCTATTTTAGAAGATACTGAACTTGGCGTTGTAACCGCTATCGCTTCCGAAGGCTTGAACTTAGTAGTTAAGATAAAGAATGACAATAAAAGGAAAGCCACATCGCACATGGCAGTCATGTCGATGGTGGTACTCTTACGAGGTAATTTGGCTCTACCCATTTGTATATTCTTTTAATTATTAGATAAGGTTTCCCTTATTAAAATATTTTTTTGCTTCAACTACTATTTGTAGTTAGCTGCGAAACTTTGAGTTAATGTAAATCCAGACTCATCAATACCATAAGTGATACCGTCGATTCTTGTAGTGAATACGTTGTACATTATGATTGCGATAGCTGAAGTACCAATACCTAAAGCTGTGTTATACAATGCCTCAGAGATACCTTGAGATAATTCACGAGCAGCTTCTCCACCACCTTCTTCACCTAATTTAGAGAAAGAACGAATCATACCTAATACCGTTCCAAACAATCCTAATAAGGTTGCAACAGATGCGATAGTTGATAAGAACACTAAGTTTTTCTCTAACATTGGTAATTCCAATGCAGTTGCTTCTTCGATTTCTTTTTGAATATTCAATACTTTTTGGTCAGTATCTAGTTCTGTATTTGAAATCATTTCTTTGTACTTAGTCAAACCTGATTTCATTACATTTCCTACTGATCCTTTTTGCTTGTCACACTCAGCAATTGCTTTGTCGACTTCTTTATTAGCTAATTGGAATTGTACTTTACGAATAAATTCAGCAATATTTCCGTTACCTGCTGCTTTCTTAATAGTCATTAATCTTTCGATAACGAAAGTTAAAACGATTAATAAACTACCAATTAAAACAGGCACAACGATACCGCCTTCATACATTTTTGTAAAAGTACCTTTTGGACCTTTATGACTAGGCCAAAATCCACCATTAGGATCTGGATTTGTAAAATTACTTCCGTTTCCTAACACAAAACGCCAGATGACGTAACCTGCTAAAATACATAAGATAGGTGCTAAAGTTGCAACAAGATTTCCGCTCGCCTGAGGCTGTGCTGCTTTCTTTGAAGCAGAAGCTGTTGCAGTTGATTTAATCTCAGCCATGATTCAATTGATTTTTGGTTTTAAATAAAAATTTTTTAAGAAAATGTCCTTTTGGTTACTGGTAAGATTTTTTAAAATCCTTACACACTAATTTCTAAGGGCTTACAAAATAAGTAATTTATTGGTTGAAACAAACTTCAGCCAATAAATTTATTTTAAATTAATATTAAAAACTAACTGATGTTGGCGGGGTTAAAAACAGCCCCCTGAATGTATAAGAAATTTCCATCATCTTTAAATGTAAAAAAGACCTTTAAAAGCCCGATTTTAGGTTCATTTTCAAGCTGATAGCATTTGAAAAACAGAAAAAAAAGGACAAAATTGAGGATTATTGGCTTTTCATGCAACCAAACCCTTCTTACTCATATCTCAAGGCTTCAATGGGGTTCAAAGCGGAAGCTTTCATGGCTGGATAGATGCCTGCTGCCAAACCCACCACAGAGCATATCACAATACCTATCAAAACCCATAACCAAGGCACGACAAAGCCCGTATGCAAGACCAAGCTAAAGATATTGCCTACCAAAACTCCTAAAATAATACCAAAAACAGCCCCTAAGATGCTGATTAATATACTCTCAAATAAGAACTGACGACGTACATCTTTCCTTTTGCCACCAATGGCCTTAATTAAACCCACTTCTCTTGTTCTTTCACTTACTGCTACTAGCATGATGTTCATTAATCCAATAGCAGCGCCAATTAAAGTAATCATACCAATCGCTCCTGCAGCACCGCTAATACCTGCTAATAATCCTATAAACAAATCGGCAAACTTGTCGCTTTTATCTACTACAAAATTATCTGTTTCTGTAGGTATCAATCTTCTTGCCTTTCTCATCTGCTCGGTGGCCTCATCAATCGCAGGTGCTAATTCAGTCACATTATTTACCATAATACCTAATTGATAAGATGGATTGCTGTTAGTGTATTGACGGACGTTTTTTAAAGAAGAAAATACGATATCATCTTGACGCAACATCGCGCTGGACCCCTTTGATTTAAATAAACCTATAATTCGATAGGGTTTGCCTTGTACTAAAATAATTTTATCAATACATTTTTCTGGCTTGTTGGTAAATAATTTGGCAGCAACACTGGAACCAATTACACAAACATTGCGCCCACTTTGAATATCTACATTATTAATGTTACGACCCAATTCCAATTGATAGCCATTCACCGCAATGTAATTTTCATCTCCACCCCACAAAGTAATTTGAGGATTTGTTTTTTTATCTTTATAATGAAGTTCATTATTTCCACCGCCTCTTCTATAGATACTCACTTTGGCTCTACTAAAACCATAATGTTCTTTAAAATAAGTCGCTTCTTCGATTCTGATCTCCTTGTCTAAATTTGATTTTTTTTCTCTTTGTCCTTTTTTTGTTTTTGCAAATTGATCTCCATTATTGGGACCACCTCCAAATCTTGCATTCATTTCTTTGTATCTAATGGTAAACGCATTTGCGCCCATAAAAGAAAAATTTTCTTTTAAACTTTGATTCATTGCAGAGATAGCCGTAATAATACCAATCAAAGCCATAATACCAAAAGCAATAATAGCAACAGTAATACCTGTTCTTAATTTATTGCCTTTTACCGTACGCCATGCCAACACAAAAGAATCCTGAATGGTCATTGTATTATGTTTATGAAATATAAAGGTAATACAGAATCACCAACGCTCATAGCATTGTTGCCTGTAAATGAAGAACGGCTAAAAGTAGAGGTAATTGAGCAGTAAATTAGGGAAAACGCCAAGGACGAGCAGTAGAATAGCAATGACCAAGAGTTTATTGGTGTATTGTTTTGGAACCTCCCCTATTGCCGTATCTCCCGTTGTAAAATACATGGCTTGTATGATTTTAAAATAGTAATAAATACTAATCGCAGCAAATACCACTGCCACCATTACCAACCACAAACCTGCTCCAGCTTTTAATAATGCGCTAAGCATATAATATTTTGCAAAGAAGCCCCCGGTCAAAGGAATACCTGCCAATGAAAATAAGAAGATGGTTGTAACAAATGCAAGTAGTGGATGTGATTTACTCAAACCATTAAAAGCCTCAAAACTATTTTCTTTCATTTTAATTAAAACGGCAAAAATGCCCATAGTAGCGAGAGAATAAACTACTGCATATAATAATATACCTTCTTTTGCTATTTCTGATTTGCCATATAATGCAAACAACATAAAACCTGCTTGCGCAATACTTGAATAGGCCAACATACGTTTTACACTACGTTGAAATACTGCAATAATGTTACCCACCAATAAAGTAGCAATGATTACAAAAGTTAATAAGAGGCTCCAAGAAAAAGCCAAGGCTTTATATTGACTACTAAAGACATTGATAAATGCTATTATTCCAGCAGCTTTAGCAATGGTTGCCATAAAAGAAGTAAATACAGTAGGTGCACCATCATATACATCTGGTGTCCAAAAATGAAAAGGAGCAGCGGACACTTTAAAATTCATTGCTGCAAATAATAATATTAATCCAGCGGAAAGAAGTAATTGCTCATGCGCCATGCCATTAAGCTTATCAATTTCAGGGTCGCTCAAATGAAAACTTCCTGTAGCACCATAAATTAAAGTAATACCAAGTAATAAGATACCTGTAGAAAAAGAGCCCATTAAAAAGTATTTCAATGCTGCTTCATTACTAACCATATTTTTCTTATCCGCGCCAGTTAAAATATAAAGTGGAATAGACAAAATTTCAATGCCAATAAATAACATGAGTAAATTATCAAAAGAAGTTAAAATACTAATGCCGCATAAAATGAAAAAGAATAAACTATAAAAATCGGCAGGCGTCTTACTTAACTTCGAAATCTCGTCTCCATTCAACCATACATAAATAAAAGTAAGTGAGAATAGTAAAGTGTTGGCATACAAACCAAAGGAACTAAATTTTAACATGCCTTTGGTATCATATTCAAATACATACCAGCCATTGGCATGCGCTAAGTTCGCAACAATTAAAATAAGCAACCCTACTAAAGCAATATTTTTCTGTGCTTGTACATTTTTTATTCCCCATGAACAAAACATCATGATCACCCCTAATAATGTAGAAACTATAATTGCATTCATTGCTAAACCTTTTAATTATTTGACAAACAATTGTTGTAAAGTATCGGCTGTTAATGTGAATAATGGCTGAGGAAATATGCCTGTTACCAATACAATCATTAACAATATTATTAATACCGCTTGCGCCCCTTTATTAGGGCTTTGCATCGTATTTATTTTTTCACTCACTGCTCCGTAAGCTACCTTTTGTACCATATTCAATGTATAAATAGCAGCCAATACAACGCTCACCCCTGCGAATGCAGCCATCCAAGGACTAAACTGGAACAAACCTGTGAACATTAAAAATTCTCCTACAAAAGAATTGGTTAAGGGTAGTGCTATATTAGCCAATGCAAAGCCTACAAGTAAAATGGCTAAAACAGGTTGTTTCTTAGCAAGGCCGCCCATTTGCTGCATAGATCTTGTACCGGTTTGTTGCTCGATGATATCAGCCACTATCCATAAGCCCAATACATTAATACCATGTGAAAACAATTGAACCAATGCCCCTTGTGTTGCTATGGATGTATGTGTAAATAAGGCAGCGTTCATTAATCCAATATGTGCAATAGAGGAATACGCAATTAATCTTTTGATATCGTCTTGACGAATAGCAATAAAAGAAGCATATAGTATACCAATGATAGATAAAATAACTACTACATGCGTATGCGCCATAAATGCAACTGGGAATAGTGGAGCTAACCAGCGAATAACTCCATACAATCCCATTTTTACCATCACAGCACTCAATACCATCGTTACTGCAGTGGGTGATTGTTCATAGGCATCTGGTTGCCAAGTATGTAATGGAAACAAAGGCATTTTTATAGCAAAGGCAATAAAAAATAACGCAAACGCAGTAATTTGTTGCCCCGCCGATAAGTTGGCCGACATAAAAGATCGTATAAGGAAACTATGATCGGCCGTATGTGCATTTAAAAATAAAATACCCACTAACATAAATAAGGAACCTAGGAAAGTGTAGATGAAAAATTTAAAAGTGATCGCAATTCTTTTTTCTCCACCCCATATTGAACATAAAAAATAAACTGGTATCAATGCCAATTCCCAGAAAAAATAAAATAGCAATGCGTCACCTGCTAAAAAAACACCCATTAAACCTGCTTGGGTGAATAACAATAGGGATAAAAAAATATTTCTTTGTTTAAACTCATTGTTAGCGGTGGCAATAAGAATAGCGGGGAAGCTGATGGCCGTTAATAATATTAAAATTTTTGACAAACCATCTGCATGTAAAACAAATCTGCTGTTTAAATTAGGCAACCAGGCTGCATTAAAATCGACTACTGTAGTACAAAGCATCCCTAGCGCAACGAACAAAGTAAGCAGACTAAAAACAATAGCAGTTCTTTGTGCTAATTGATTGTTTTTAATAAACAATAGTAATAAGGCAGTCAAAATTGGAATAAACAAAAAAGAAAGTAGGATCATGGTTGCTTAATTAATTTTGATTCAATTTATAAAGAAGACGTAAAATAGGGGCATCGTTGAACCACAATAAAAAAAGTAGTATGATGCCTATGACCATAAATAAAATATAATATCCTACCTGTCCGTTTTGTATCAATCTAAGTTTTCTTGAGCTGTATTGAACTAATTTACCTGTTCCATTAACAGCACCATCTATAATTTGCTTTTCAACTACCTCTTTTAGAAAACCTGCCAAACGATTTAAAGGATTTACAATAGCCTCATTGTAAAGTTCATCGATATGCCATTTGTGATAGAAAAATTTACCAATGAAGGTAATTGGCTCCTCGTCTGTTTTCTTTTTATAGATGACTATTGCAATGCTTAAAGCAATCATGGCAATAGCTACTGATACCGCCATTAAAGTCCACTCTAATGAATGTGATAAGCCCAATTCAACTGGCTCACCCACAATAGGAATTAATTGATGAGACAACCAATGTTGCCCTCCCATTAAGGCAGGAATACCTATTGCTCCAGCAATGGCGCTAGCAATAGCTAATAGTATTAATGGAAAAGTCATCGCTATAGGCGATTCATGTAAATGATTTTCTTGATCAGCTGTTCCTCTAAACTTTCCTAAAAACGTAGTGGCATACAAACGGAACATATAAAATGCAGTCATCGCTGCTCCAATGACACCCAACACCCAATACACTGGACTTTTTGCAAAGGCTGCAGCAAGAATTTCATCTTTTGAAAAGAAACCACTAAAAGGTGGAACACCAGCAATGGCGATACAGCCAATTAAAAAAGTAATATGTGTGATAGGTAGCTTTGCTTTTAATCCACCCATTTTACGAATGTCTTGTTCATGATGCATGGCATATATTACCGAACCAGCCCCTAAGAATAACAATGCTTTAAAGAATGCATGCGTAATGACATGAAATACGGCTCCTGAATAAGCACCTACCCCTAATCCTAAAAACATATATCCTAATTGACTCACTGTGGAATAGGCTAAAACTTTTTTGATATCATTTTGCTTGATGGCAATGGTGGCTGCTAACAAGGCAGTACTAATTCCAATGATGGCAATCACATTTTGTGTGATCTCACTATGACTAAATAAAATATTACTTCTTGTAATCATATAGATACCAGCAGTGACCATGGTGGCCGCATGTATTAATGCTGATACTGGAGTGGGGCCCGCCATCGCATCTGGTAACCAAGTAAACAAGGGTATTTGTGCACTCTTACCCATGGCGCCTACAAATAACAATAAGGTGATAGCTGTAATATCAGTGGTAGATAATTTAGCTAAACTTTGTGCTGTTAAAACCTCACTATAATTGACAGAACCTAGTTTAGCTATTAGCAAGAAAATTGCTAATAAAAAACCAAGGTCTCCAATACGATTCATGATAAAGGCTTTCTTGGCCGCATAATTATAGCTACCGTTGGTAAACCAATAACCTATTAATAAATAAGAGCATAAACCCACGCCTTCCCAGCCAATAAACATCACCACATAATTGTCTCCTAACACCAACACTAACATGGAGAATATAAATAAGTTTAGATAGGCAAAATAGCGCGCATAATGAGGTGCTGCTTCCTCCTTCATATATGCTGTAGAATACAAATGAATCAATGATCCTACACCTGTAATCACCAATAAAAAAAGAGAAGTTAAATTATCTACTTTAAAATCAAATGGAATGTTAACAGTGGCTGTATGTATAAAATCAAAATAGTGAACTGTCACAGGGCCATGATTTTGAACATACATAAATGCAAAAACACTTGCAATAAACGAGCATACTATATAACCTGTTGCCTTATAAGCAATCACTTTTTTCGTCCAATAGTTTCGTCCAAGCCCATTGAATAAAAATCCAGCAAGAGGCCAAAGAATGATAAAACCAATTAATATTTTCATGATACCCATTACTTAGTTCTTTAATCTATTTAAAAAATTGACGTCAATAGAATGTGTATTGCGATACATCATTACTATAATAGCCAACCCAATACTTACTTCCGCTGCAGCTACCACCATGATAAAGAATACAAATATTTGCGCATCTATACCCGCTGTTGTAGCACCTCCGTTTTGAGCTGCTATTCCATAAAACATTTTAGAAAAAGCAACCAACAATAAATTCACTGCATTTAACATTAATTCGATACACATAAATACGATAATCGCATTGCGACGATTTAATACCCCTACTACCCCAATACTAAAAAGGGCTAAGCAGAAAAAGATATAATATTGTATAGACATATTTTCGAATTTTTATTTTTTTCCAATAAGCACCGCACCTACCATCGCACTTAAAAATAATACACTGCTTATTTCAAATGGAACTACATAATCGCTAAACAATGCTTTTCCTAAAGGATTGATTAACCCAATAGTTCCTTCCTTTAATAAAACTACTTTCCCCTGTAATGATGTTGCTTGTTTTACCAAGGCTATTAACAAGGTTAAAAAACTTCCTCCTGCGATCACCCCAGCAAACTTCATAAATAAAAGTTTTTGTGGTTCGCTGTTTTTTTTGACATTAATAAGCATAATCACAAATAAAAACAATACCATAATAGCCCCTGCATATACAATGATGTTTACAATGGCCAAAAATTGTGCATTCAATAATATATAATGACCCGAGATGGCAAAAAATACCAATATCAACCACAACACACTATGAATTGGATTCTTACTAATCAACACCATGATGGCACTAATTAATGCGAATACAGATAAGCCATAAAATAAAATTTCTAATACATTCATAATACTATGCTTCTACTCCTTTTGCTTTTGCCAATGCAGAAGCATTGGTTAAAGTATTGGGAATTAATAAATCATTCTTGTCATAAATAAATCCCTTGCGGGTATAATTCGCAGGCGCAAAAGTTTCACTTAAATAAATAGCATCTTTTGGACAAGCTTCTTCACATAAGCCACAGAAAATACAACGCAACATGTTGATTTCATATTTGGCTGCATATTTTTCTTCTTTATACAAATGTTCTTCTCCTGCTTGTCTTTCGGCAGCTTCCATGGTAATAGCCTCTGCTGGACAAGCTACAGCACATAATCCACAAGCAGTACAATTTTCACGACCTTGTTCATCTCTGTTTAAAACGTGTAAGCCTCTAAACACCGGACTAAACTCCCTTTTTTGTTCGGGGTATCTAATGGTAGGTTGTTTCTTAAACATGTGTTTAAAAGTAATCATCATGCCTTTAATAATATTAATCAAATACAAACGCTCCCAAAATGTCATGGGGGTGCGATTTACTGCGATTGATTTATTGGTTAGTGCTTGCATGTTTTATTAGTGCAGTTTTTTTAAATTATAATTTTGATAAAATTAATGCGCCTGTCAACAACATATTTAACAAGGCCAATGGTATCATTTTTTTCCAACCTAAATTCATTAATTGATCGTATCTAAATCTTGGGATGGTCCAACGAATCCACATAAATAAGAATATAAACAATACAATTTTAATAAGCAAAGTGCCCACGCCAATCATTGCAGCTATATTGGGGGCCACAGTAGATTCATCAAAGAAAGGCAAGTCGTATCCACCAAAATACATACAGGCCATGATCGCACTACTCATAATCATATTTACATATTCTGCAAATAAGTAAAATCCCAATTTCATAGAAGAATATTCTTGATGATACCCAAAGTTCAATTCATTCTCTGCTTCTGGTAAATCAAAAGGAGTACGATTGCATTCGGCCATCGCACAAATAAAGAAAATTAAAAAACCCAATGGCTGATACACAATATTCCAATAATGTCCTGCTACTTGATCGGCGACAATAGTTTTTAAACTTAAACTGCCTGTAGTCATTAATAATGCAATTAATGCCAAGCCCATGGCAATTTCATAACTGATGGCTTGTGAAGCTGCTCTTAATGCAGACATCAATGAAAACTTATTATTAGAAGCCCATCCTCCAATCATAATACCATATACCCCCATACTCACGACTGCAAAAACATATAAAATACCAATATTCACATCTGCAATTTGCAATTCAATGGTTCTACCAAATAAGTGAAGGGAGGTTCCCCAAGGAATCACTGCGCAAGTCATTAAACTTGCTGTCATGGCTAAACCAGGGCCTAAAATAAACAACCACTTACTGGAGGCATTCGGAATAATTTCTTCCTTCATAATTAACTTCAATCCATCCGCCAATGGTTGTAATAAACCAAAAGGACCTGCTCTATTCGGACCTGGTCGGTCTTGTAAAATAGCCGCTACTTTTCTTTCGCCAAAAGTGGTATACAATGCAATACCCAAACTGGCAAAAACAATAATGACAATCAAAATTAATTTCTCAATAATAAAGGCCCAATCAAATGCGAGTAGTGTCATACTTTAAAATGTTAGGCGTTATTAGAATTATTATTAAAACTAGTTCCATGAGAAGGCCCTTCAATTTCACTCAAACGAATAGAAGGTAAGTTCACTTCGCTTTCATTGTGTATGTCCATTAATAAATGTGGTGCTCTGCCATCATTCACCGCTTTAAATGTTTCTGTTGGTAAAGTAGTACCAATATTTCCTGCATAATGCCCTTGAGCAATAACAGAATGTCTGTTGATTTCGCGCGGTCCTTCTATGATCCAATCATGAGTATGTTTTTTATCAAAACGACAGGTATTGCAAATCCATCCTGGTTTTCCTTCGGGGGTATCTTCAATTTCCCCCCATTCATCCTTGCGGGCAGTGACTCTAAATACTTCATCTCCTCTATTCCACAAAGTGACTCTACCAGAACAAGTAGGACAATTACGATGCGCATCCATCGGTTTTAAAAACCAAACTCTATTTTTAAAACGGAATGTTTTATCTGTTAAAGCACCTACTGGACATACATCAATAACATTACCAATAAATTCATTGTCCAAGCTTTTTTCTATATGGGTAGCAATTTCTGCATGGTCTCCTCTGTCTAAAATGCCGTGTTCTCTTTTATTTGTTAATTGGTCAGCTGTAAATACACAACGGTAACACAATATGCAACGTGTCATGTGTAATTGAATATGTTTTCCTAAATCATGCTTTTTAAAAGTACGTCTTTGGAATTCATATCTAGTGCTAGCCTTACCATGCTCAAAACTTAAATCTTGTAAATGACATTCTCCTGCCTGATCACAGATAGGGCAATCTAAGGGATGATTCAATAATAAAAACTCAACAATACCAGCTCTTGCATCAATAACTTTTTCACTAGTAATATTTTTTACTTCCATGCCATCCATGACCGTAGTTCTACAAGAAGCCACCAACTTTGGCATGGGACGAGGATCTTTTTCAGAACCCTTTGATACTTCTACTAAACAAGTTCGGCATTTACCACCGCTACCTTCTAACTTGCTATAATAACACATAGCAGGCGGCGCCACAGCACCTCCAATTTGACGTGCCGCTTGCAATATCGTAGTGCCCGCTGGTACTTCAATGGTAATGTTGTCTACTGTTACTTTAAATAATATTTGTTCACTCATAGTTTTACGCAATGTTATGCAGGCACATGGATAGGGTCTGCATAGTGTTGTAAACCAAAATTACTTGTTTGTGATAGTTCTCTATTGTTGATATGCCATTCAAACTCATCACGGAAATGACGAATTGCTGCAGCTACTGGCCAAGCGGCTGCATCACCTAAAGGACAAATAGTATTGCCCTCAATTTTTCTTTGAATGTCCCACAATAAATCTATATCGCTTGATTCTCCTTTTCCTAATTCTATTTTTTGTAATATTTTTTCCATCCACCCAGTGCCTTCTCTACATGGCGAACATTGTCCACAACTTTCATGTCTATAAAAACGTGCTAAGGTTAAAGTATTTTTTACAATACATTGGTCCTCGTCTAAAACAATAAAACCGCCAGAGCCCATCATAGAGCCTGTAGCAAAACCACCGTCGCTTAAACTTTCATAGTTCATGTAACGCGTTTCACCCTTCGCAGTTTTTAATAAAAGATTCGCAGGTAAAATGGGTACAGAAGAACCACCTGGTATACATGCTTTTAATTTTTTACCATTAGCAATACCTCCGCAATATTCATCGCTGTAAATAAAATCTTCTACTGAAATGGTCATATCAATTTCATACACCCCTGGTTTATTAATATTACCACAAGCAGAAATTAATTTAGTACCTGTTGAACGACCCACACCAATTTTTGCATACTCCTCACCGCCCATTTTAATAATAGGCACAACGGCTGCTAAGGTTTCTACATTGTTCACGACCGTAGGACGCATCCATAATCCTTGAATAGCAGGAAAAGGAGGCTTGATACGAGGATTCCCTCTTTTACCTTCCAATGATTCTATCAGTGCTGTTTCCTCTCCACAGATATAAGCCCC
>Ga0304729_1000182_pt1 | contig 43266 bp, 52 predicted proteins | sample C_131016_MF_Meta_FD_190475 | JGI IMG/M metagenome (GOLD analysis project Ga0304729, IMG submission 190475) | Freshwater microbial communities from Lake Croche, Canada to study carbon cycling - C_131016_MF_MetaG (v2) (version 2) | ecosystem: Environmental > Aquatic > Freshwater > Lake | place... | reverse complement strand
GTAAGATGCCAGAGTTAATGACGCCTACACTACAACATACAATTGAAATTGAGAAAATTAAATATATCATCGGTTTGATAGGATCACCTAGATATTATATACTAGTCCATAGTGTAGATATATTGGTAGGCTTCGCTATTTTGAGTGAGTCAACCCTACAGTATTTTTATGATTTATCCTGGGTTTGTGTCGATGTACCTTATAGGAAACAAGGCATAGGAAATAGGATAGTAAAGGAAGCTATAAGATTTAGTGAATCTAGAGATAGAAGTCTGATTATATCAACCGATCAACCAAAATTTTATACAGATTTAGATTTTAAAACCTGTGTCGAGTACAGACCAGGTTGGTATTTGATGGCTACGACAAAAGGACACAACATATGATTATCGGTATTTCCGGACTAATAGGCAGCGGCAAAGACACTATAGCAGATTATCTGCAGAATATACATCAGTTTCGCAGAGAGAGTTTTGCCAATAGTCTAAAAGATGCGGTAGCAATGGTGTTCGGATGGCCAAGAGATATGTTAGAGGGCAGGACTCGCGAGAGTAGGGAGTGGAGAGAACAAGTCGATACTTGGTGGTCAGAACGCTTAAATATGCCTAATTTAACTCCTAGATGGGTACTACAGTACTGGGGTACAGAGGTGTGTCGACGTGCTTTTCATGACGATATCTGGATCGCTAGTCTAGAAAATAAGTTACGTAAGACACAGGATGACATAGTAATTTCAGATGTAAGGTTTCCCAATGAAATCAAAGCTATAACAAATGCTGGCGGTGTTGTGGTTCGGGTCAAGCGCGGTCCAGATCCCGAATGGTATGATATAGCGGGACATGCCAATCAGGGTATACCCACATTTCAAGAACAATTAGCGAGATACAACATACACATATCGGAAACAGCTTGGATAGGCAGTAACTTTGATAGAGTTATAGATAATAGCGCAGACGGTCTTGATCAGTTATACCTACAGATTAGCGATCTGGTTCGAGATCTCCGGCGAGCCAAGGTAGATCAGCTTTCATAACAGCTATTACACAATTTTGGCATATAGTTTTAAGATTTTTAGGATTTGAGTTGTGTAGATTACCGTCTATGTGGTATACTAACAGTTGGCGTGAGTATATTCCCCTGAACCCGCAGCGATCACACGCTGCTTTTTTTTGATATCCGCCTTCTTGCCATCTTGGTTTTGGTACTGGCAATTTTTTACCACGTTTAAGACATGCGGTACACTGTTTTCGATAATAAATCTTGCCATTTCGATAACAGTTGATAGCTCGGAAATTTTGATTGCATGTTAGGCATAGTGGTCTATTCACAATTTATCCTTTATAATATAGTTATTTATCATTGATTTGATACTAAACCTTACTGTAAGGTGTGTCGTAATCAGAGTTTTTTGGTGAAGAGACTAAATATATTAAATAGGAAAAAGGATTAAACCATGACTAGCACATTAGTTTCCCCAGGCGTACAAGTTACAGTAGTTGATCAGAGTAATTATTTACCCGCTGCCACCAACTCTGTTCCGTTAGTAGTAATAGCGACGGCATCGAACAAAATATCCGGTGATGGCACAGGCGTTGCTCCCGGTACATTGGCTGTGAATGCTGACAAATTATTTTTGGCCACTAGCCAACGTGCGTTATCGGCTAATTATGGTGTACCATTCTTTTATCAAACAACTAATGGCACTCCCATAAATGGTTACGAATTAAACGAATATGGATTACTAGCAGCGTATTCTGCGTTAGGAGTTACAAATCAGTGCTATGTATTACGTGCTAATATTGATTTGGCCGCTTTATCAGCTACATTGAATCGCCCAACAGGCAACCCAGCAAACGGAAGTTTCTGGTTAGATACTACCAATACTGCTTGGGGAATTTTCCAGTGGAATCAAGTTACTGGGCAGTTTACAAATGAAGTACCGTTGGTTATAACTGACAGTCAATACTTGGTTACCAGTTCTTCAGTACCATTACAAACATACGGCAGCATCGGCAACTATGCCGTAACTGCCACTTATACAACTAATCCAGTCTATTTTAAACGTGGTGGTCCTACCAGTACTCAAACACCTGATGCCGCCCTCAGTCAGTTATATAATACATGGGTACAGGTCGGCAGTGCAAGCTGGCAAACATCATGGGCCACAGTACAAGGTACAATGACGCCTACATCATTGAGTCCCGGAGATACATTTCAGATTAATGGGACACCGATTACGGTTCCTACCTCTCCCAATAATACGGTAACTGGGGTAGTAGATGTAATAACAAGCGCATCAATCACTGGTGTTTATGCTGCCAATGTTGGCGGGGCGTTGAATATATACGGTGATTATACGGCAGCCTTAAGTACAGGCACTATTGAAATAGCTGCTGGCAGTGGAACCGTTATTTCAGATCTAGGTCTAACTATTGGGACATATTATGTTCCTCAATATCAAGCAACACCAAGTTATACAGTCCCTCAGTGGAATACATTTAGTATGAATCCGGAAGGCGGAGCTCCGACAGGTTCTATATGGCAAAAGACATCTAATGTCAATCTCGGAACAAATATTGTTATTAAAAAATACAGTTCAACATTGGGTACATTTGTGCCACAGAGTTGTCTAGTATATTCTTCGGATTCTGCTGCATTATATACACTTGATCCATCTGGTGGCGGTGCCAATATCCCGACAGGAACTACCTATGCGCAGAGCACTCCTTATAACAATTCTCTAGCAGGATTATTGATATTATCACGTTATACCGCTGGTGCTACTGTTGTAACCGGCAGCAATACAACGCAAACCTTTATAAGTGGTAACAGCTTCACCATCAGTGCTACGCAGCCAGGCACAGCAGTATTAACTTCGGTGACGGTAGTATTATCGGGAACAACTCCTAGCGACTTTATCGCTGCTGTTAGTTCAGCTGGGATTCCTTATGTCAGTGCCGGCATAGCCAGTACTGGTGCTATTGTGTTTACACACAGTACAGGTGGCGATATCATCTTAACAAACGTATCTGGCACTCCTGTAACGGCTGCTGGATTTACAACTAGTACTTCTTTGGTTAGACAAAATTATGTTGAAGGAAGTGCTGACGGATTGATATTATCTAATTGGATCAGCAGTCCATTGTTTACCTATACCGCAGCACACTCGGCTCCTTATTTAGATCCTGCTAGCGGAACTTATTGGTATTATAGCGATCCTACACAAGTTGATATCTTGATATCAAATAATGGAGTATGGCAAGGTTATCAAAATGTTACTGTAGATGCTCGTGGCTATAATTTAAGTTTATGTAATGCGACTGGTCCAATTATCTCAGCCACTGCTCCCACTACGCAGACAGATACAGCACAAAGCCCATTACAATACGGCGATCTGTGGGTTGATACAAATGATTTAGAAAACTATCCCATGTTATATCGTTGGCAAAATGTAAATGGCGTAGATCAGTGGGTAGAAATAGCCAATACTGATGCCAGTACCAGTAATGGTATTGTTTTCCAAGATGCGCGTTGGGCACCAAATGGTACAACTGATCCAGTAAATGATCCATTGCCAACTATTGAAAGTTTGCTGACCAGTAACTACTTAGACCCTGATGCGCCTAACGCAGAATTATATCCAAATGGTATTTTATTGTGGAATACACGTCGGTCAGGGTTTAATGTCAAAACTTATCAATCTTATTATTTTAATAATAACAGTTTCCCCACATACGATTGGATAAGTTCTACATCTTATACTGTTGGACAATATGTGATGTATGCTGGTAATAACTACGTTTGTATTGAAAATAATTCAAACGAAGAACCTGATATTAGTCCTATGTACTGGTCATTACAAGAGTACACCAATACTTGGCTATCAGCGACTGGCAGTCGCCCTGATGGCAGCCCATATATGGGTCGCCAATCGCAGAGAGAATTGATTGTAAAAGCATTGAAGTCAGCTATAGATACCAATGCCAAAATACGTGAAGAACAGACAGTGTACAACTTAATTGCTGTCCCTGGATATCCAGAATTGGCACTTAATATGGCCGAATTGAACGATGAAATCGGTGACGTTGCCTTCTCTGTGGTAGATACGCCAATGAGATTGACTCCTGATGAGATCGTTGCCTGGTCAACCAACAATAATGGCTTAGGATTGCCCACTGGCGATGGTCTTCAGACTAACAGTAGTTATTCCGGTGCGTTCTATCCTAGCTGCCAGACTACTGATCTTAGTGGCAATTTAGCAGTGACTGCCCCAAGTCACATGATGATTCGTACTATTATCCGTAGTGATGAGATATCTTATCCTTGGTTAGCACCTGCTGGAACTCGACGCGGATTGGTAGATAACGCTCTTCAGCTTGGTTATATCGATGCCGTGACCGGCGCTTTTGTGACATTAAGTGTTGGGCAAGGATTACGCGATGTATTATATCAACACCAAGTAAATCCAATTACGTTTATTCCTGGTGTTGGCATAACTAATTTTGGTAATAAGACTTTACAAGGCACTGCCACAGCACTAGATAGAATTAACGTAGCACGATTAGTAGCATACATACGCTCACGCCTTAACACTATTGGTAAACAATATTTGTTTGAGCCAAACGATGCGATTACTCGTACAGAGATCAGTAACTCCATTACTAGTTTGATGATTGACTTGGTGGCAAAGCGCGGCATATATGATTATTTGGTTGTGTGTGATGGTTCAAATAATACACCAACTACGATTGATGCGAATCAATTATGGGTGGATATTGCTATAGAGCCAGTAAAAGCAGTGGAATTTATCTACATTCCATTACGAATACAAAATACAGGAACGATAGCTGCTCAGGCAGTGGCATAACAAAATTTGGGCAAATTACTCAAAAAATGTTAACTAAATAAAGTATATTGGAGATTAAAAAATGGCAACATCATCATTAAGTAACATGACCGTACCTTTGGGATCAGATGGACAGAGTCCAAACACCCAAGGTTTGCTCATGCCTAAATTGTCGTATCGTTTTAGAGTTTATTTTAGCAATTTTGGCGTGAGTAAACCAACAACTGAATTAACAAAACAAGTTATGTCATTTGATCGCCCACATGTACAGTTTGCTGAAATATTACTGCCAATTTATAATAGTACTGTAAAAGTAGCTGGAAAACATACATGGCAAAATGTCGTGTGTGAATTGCGCGATGACGCTCAAGGTAATGTTAGTAAGTTAGTAGGCGAACAATTACAGAAACAATTAGACTTCATGGAACAAAGTTCAGCTAGCTCCGGAATTGATTATAAGTTCACCACACAATTCCAAGTATTAGATGGCGGTAATGGCGCGAATCAAGTTATAGTTTTAGAAGAATGGCAAATACTTGGCTGTTATTTGTCTGATGTTAACTATAACAAAATGGACTATAATACCAGCGAAGCAGTAAAAATTTCTATGACTATAAACTTTGATAACGCTATCCAAGTCAACAGTGCGGGTACCCCAGTTGGAGTTGGCGAAGCAATAACCCATACAATTAATAATGTAGCAACTGGCGCAGCTAGCTTTGTTACTCTTTAATTCTTATGTCTTTTTTCGGGTTAGGTAACCAATCTCTTCAGCCGCCAGGCGCAACATCGCTGAAGGATTGGGCACATGCCAGCAGGACTTTTTTATCCAACGGATATCAACTAGTTCCGCGATACAAGTTTCTATTCCATGTATATTTTAATCTCAATACATCTGAGATACCTCAGTTAGCAGCGGCATACGGATCAGGTAATATTAATTCAATAGGATTGATGGTCAAGACTATTGAATTGCCAAAGTTTAAGATAGATACACAAGTTTTAAATCAATATAATCGTAAGAGAGTAACACAGTCAAAAATACATTATGAACCTGCTCGCATAGTTTTTCATGATGATCAAGGCGACTTGATACGTAGATTGTGGTATAACTATTTTTCCTATTATTATAAAGATCCGAGCGAACCCTATAACAACGTATCGGCAACATCGGGTAGTATAGGAACACTTGCCACAGTAAGCAATGGATTCAATTACAATACTAGTGATATCTATAGTCCATCATTATTGACCACTGATTGGGGCTACATCGGCGAGAGTCCAACAGATGGCACTTCGATATCAACGAACTCAAATGGTAAACCTGCTTTCTTCCGAGATATTACAATATATGGGTTGAGTCAGAAGAAATACTCGGCCTGGACTCTCATAAATCCTATGATATCAACTTGGGATAGCGATAGTTACGATTATGGGGAAGGTGGTAGCACATTATCTAACACCGTGACGATAGAATATGAGACTGTGAAATTTTATTCTGGTGCCATCGGTGGCGAGCATCCGTCGGCTACGGCATCCGGATTTTCTGATCCCCCGCATTACGACACTTATCCTTCTCCTATATCTACAAAGATTGGTAGAAATACGGTATTCTCTCAAGGCGGATTAGTCAATGCCGTAGCTGGAACTATTCAAGATCTTCAGGCAGTTGCTTCGGGCCAAGGCGGACTACCGCAAGTAATAGGGGCGGTACAGCAAGCTAGTACGGTATATAACACATTTCAAAATGCAAATGCTACACAGGCATTAGGGCCGGCAGTGCGTAATGCTCTACCTCAGGCGGCACTAAACGTGCTGCAAGGAGCTTTACAACCCACAGCTAATTCACCAAATGGGATGATATTCCCAACGGCTAATCTCAATAACAATAGGATTTCACTACATGGTAATGGATTTGCTCAGCCTGGAGTGGGACTTCCTCCACCAGGCTTTTAAGGATACGATGTGAGTACTGTTAATGCTCTAAATCCCTCTATAGATTCTACGGTTCAGATATTTGATAGATTTTATAATTATCAACAGAATGTCAGCGCCACCGAGTATGATGTAGTTCATAGTTATTTTCGATTGGTATTTAATACCCCTGCTCAAGCTGGCAATTTTACAGTCACTTTGTTTCGTATAGCTAGTTTGTCTAATATTCCTGCTATGACATTGTTAGAGTCGATGAAGGGATTGACAGCCCCGCAGGTCACATTAAATTTTGCTTATTATTTAAATACATTGCAAAGCCCTAGTACGATGATGGGTATACAAGTGCCTGTTACCCCAAACTATTATGTAGCCAGGAATGTTAAACAATAATCATGAATAAATTCCATCGCGGCGAATACAAAGTAAAAAACACTCACAAGTATGCTGGTGCGGGTACTCCTTACTATCGTAGTTCGTGGGAAATGTCGTTTATGATGTTTTGTGACAATAACGATAATATTTTACAGTGGGCCAGCGAGCCGGTTAAAATACCTTATCGTCATCCTTTGACCGGCAAAATGACAGTGTATGTTCCTGATTTCATTGTAACTTATCGAGGACCAAAAGATACAGTACGTGCTGAATTGATAGAAATAAAGCCTAAAAAACAAAGTGTGCTAGAGAGTAAGACCAGCAATAATGATAAAGCTGCTATAGCTATCAATTATGCCAAGTGGGATCAGGCGCAAAAATGGGCCAAACAATATGGTCTATTTTTTAGAGTATTGACTGAAGATCAGATCTTTCATCAGGGCGGCAGAAAGAAGTAGTCGTTGAATAAAATATGGTAAATACCATATGACGACTAAATTAGAAGAGATTTTTGGGTTTGACAAATTAGAATCCCCTGCTAGCGTATCTCAAGATTTGACTCGAGAAGAAACTCAAACAGCGATAATGACCATCGATGCTACCATAGATAAAATCGATGAGGCATTACCTGGTGTACGAGATCTAGAAACTAGCGATAGAGAATTGGATGAGATAGCAGATCTGGCCAAACAGAGCTTTCAAGATCTTACTGATCTGGGATTTAATGTAGATAGCAGATTTTCCGGAGAGCTTTTTGCTGTAGCCAGTACTATGTTAGGCCATGCTCTCACAGCAAAAACAACCAAATTGAATAAAAAATTAAAAGTTATTGATCTACAGCTTAAAAAATTAAAGCTAGATCAAGATGCTGCTAAAAATCGTGGCGAGGATTCTACAAGTAATATGCAGACTGCCGAAGGGCAGATATTAACACGTAACGATCTATTAGATCGAATACTCAGCGCCAAGCAACAAAAAGACAATTAACATAAATATAATATAGGAAAATAATATGAAGAATTTCAGAGACTATCTCACGGAAAGCCAAAGAACCTACAATTATCGCATCAAGATAGTAGGTGATTTGCCAGCAGAGTTTTACGACAGACTCAAAGATAAACTCGCACAGTTTGATCCAGTATCTATAGCAGCAGTAAAATCAACACCAATACAAGTGAAACCAGCAGATTTTCCAGCGTTTGAAAATGAAAAGGTTAATCACTTTGACGTAGTATTCCGCTATCCTGCTATCGAACCACAGATCAAACAGATGGCACAGTTGTTGGGCTTAGATCCTAACAAGATTATTATGCAAAATGCTTACTTTGATGATGTCATGGATATAGAAAAACATAAAGTTGAGACAGAAAATAAAGATTTATTGACTGATACTGACTATCCTGCTCCTGATAAACTTCAGAAAGAATTAAGCAAGGATTATAGTGCTGATCCTTACGAGCATGCTGTTTTAAAGAACGCATATCGCAGTAGTTTTAAGATCGCAGGTGGCAGCCCACCCAAGGCCAAAACCACTAACGATCTACCTATGGGCAAAGATAGCCCCATGACCCACGCTGAAAAGCGTCCACGTCGCCCAGCGACGGGTGCCCAGCCACAAGGATGATATAATGACATTTTTTTACGACCTTAATGCCAAATTAAACAATATTGGTAAAGAAGCAGCAAAACTTGAAGAAACTAAACAAGTTGCTAAAAAAACACCAGTGCGTGAAGCTCTCGAGACTACACTAGCTCAAGACTTTAAAAAATTATGGGAAGATGGTACAGGCGGGGCAAATTTCAGCGGATCAGGATCACTTGAAGAAAAATGGGGAGGTGACACAAAACTTAATCCTGCTAAGAAAGGAATGTTTGCTGGTAAAACTAAAGCTGATTTAGAAAAACAATTGGCTAACTTACATAAGTCTGGACCACATAAGAAAGGCACACCTGAGTATACCAAGCAGCAAGAGTTAAATTTTGCTATTCGTGCTAAAAGTGGCTGGAAGAAAGATGTTGAAGAGAGTTTTGATGTTACCGATGACAGCGAAGAATTAGATTTTGAATTGCCAAAGAAATTAGGGAAAATCAAAACCAATCCTATTAAACTTCAGGCATTGCGTGATCGCCAAGCTGAAAAAGACGCTGAACGTGAATTTGACTACGATTTTGACTTTGATTCAAAGCCAAAGCATCCTGCTGCCAGTGTTAGACCAGTAACTTTTAACCATGCTGACGATGCAGCGATGGATGAGTTAGATGAAGCTATTCCTATGACTTTAGAAAGCTCTATGAAGCATCAGATGATGGCAGATGCTGAGCGTATGAGCCTACAACAGTTTTGTGAAAAATACGGCAATGAAGCATGGGTCAAAGAATTCTGGGAAAATGCTGGGGGTCAAATGGATGAAGACCAGCAGATGATGGAATATCTCAAGCGTAAAGCTCAACGAGAAAATGCTCATATGGTAGCTGTTAATGGCAAAAACCCAGCACATGCTGGTATTGAGTTTGAAGAAGATGGTCCACATGGCAAGCCACAGTGGTTGATAGATGCTCAAAAACGTGCTGAAAAACGTCAGGGTAAAGATGTCGAAGAATGTGAAATGTACGAGTCAGCAAAGCCTGTTTATGTCCGCAAAAGTAAATTAGCTGAAGATGATGATATGACTAAGAATCAAATTCATACTATTCGTCGGGCAGCTCGCGCATTAGAAAGTATTGTTCGTGCTGATGAAGAAGTACCAGAATGGGTAAAAAGTAAGATCACTATCGCTAATGATTACTTAAAGACTGTGAGAGATTATCTTGAAAGTGCTATGGAGCGTAGTGTTGAGCGTATGACTGGCAGAGAAGGTGTTACATCTGAATTAGATGAAAAGATCACTAAAAAGTCTACCGCTGGCGAAATCATTAGTGACTTTGAAAAAAGTAAAAATCCTAAATTTGCTGGAAAAAGCAAAGCAGAACGTAAAACGCAAGCACTAGGTGCTTATTATGGCATGCATCCTGAGAAATCTACTAAAGAAGATGTCAAGAAAGATGACAAAGCCGAACGTGCTGGTAAACGTGTTGCTAAAGATATTGAGTATGATGAAAAAGTCAAAGATGCAATACACGGCAAGAAGCGTGACAGCGAAGATGATAAAGCTGAACGTGCTGGTAAGCATGTAGCCAAAGACATCGAGTACGATGACAAGAAAAAAGCTAAAAAAGTAAAAGAAACAATTACAGCAGGGTCTGTAGCACCTACCGCAGTGAAGTCTGGTAAATCATCAGCAACAGTTGGAAAAGGCATTTATGACAGTATCAATCGTCAAGTTGAAGATATGATCAGTGAATCTTTTGATATTGACATGAGTAAGCGTTTTACTGATGAAGGCGAGGAAGCAAGTCACATCACTATAAATGCCTCAGGCGCAGAAGCTGACATGCTGAAAGATCTCTTGAAGAATGCCGGAATTGACGTTCATAGAACTGATATGTCTCAAGATTATGAACAAGAAGAAATTTGTAGCGATTGTGGACATCGGTTATGCCAATGCGATGAAGGTACATTGGGAACATTGGGCGGAGCTGCCTTAGGAGCTGCCTTAGGAGGCCCGCTTGGTGCCGCAGTTGGGGCGGTAGGCGGAGATGAATTAACTAATGAGGCGGATGTCACGGTTAGTATGAATGAACCTGATTGGCCTACAAATAATGAATTTTCAGATGATTCATTACAGTATAGCGGTGGATTGAATAAGCCTAAGCGTACAGTAGCTGGTGATGGACAAACAACGGTTCCCGTGACAGCAGTACAAGTTTCAGAAGAGCGCAGCTTATTTGATTTGTATAAAGCAATAGCAGACAGAACTTAAAAGGGATAGAATTATTATGAGTCAGGCTAATGTAGTAACAAGCGCAGGTAATATTGTATGGTACACTGATAAGGCAGAAGTTGTAACGGGCAGTTCTGCCGTTACATATAATGTGTATCAATTGTCAACTACACAGCCTTTAACTATTGGTGGCTCTACAACAAATTCTAGTAATATATTGACTACAACTGCTGCTAGAGCTAGTTTGGTAAATTCCGTTATTATAGGAACTAATATTCCTGCTAATACTACGGTTACTGGATTTTCAGTGGGATCAACTTTAACTTTGAGTGCTAATGCTACGGGAAATACATCAGGAACATTTAAACTCTATGCAGGTAACCCGGGAAATATTTACTCAAGTGCTGTACAGATAGCTGCCAATAGCCGCCAACAGATATTTGTTGGTGCGGGCAATTATCTGACGATAACAGGTAATAATTTTACAGCAAGAGAAATTGGAACAGCTAGTTCGGCACAGTCAAGTGTATTTGGACAAGCATAATTGTGCGAGCCACAGAATTTGTAACTGAAGAAGTTACAGTTAAAATACGAAAGGACCATGCCAAAGCCATGCCTGGCGCACATTTGGCGCGCGATCCTAATACAGTTGACAGACTATATCACATGAATCGCATGGGTATGGCTATGGCCATGGCTGACGGTAAAAGCAAAAAACCTGTTGAGATGGACACTTCAAGTTGGGCTGAAAAGTATAACACTATCCATCCCTATACTGAAGAAGAACATAACATGGTATATCAAGCCCTTGCTACCTTACCCACCACCCATAAACATCCTGTGTCAGATCATCGCAGTTTAGAATCTGACAGTGTACATAAAGTCAGTCCAGTGACTGCCTTCAAAGGCTATGGCAGATGAGAGCTAGTGAGTTTGTCACTGAAGGCAGAACTGGATCGATCACACAAGATGTTGGCAGATCTCTACCAGGAGCATACAAAATCCCTGCTTTGAAAAATCAAGATCCATATCTGCAATACAGATTTGGAGTGGCCATAGCCGGAGCCAAAGGTGCCAAACAAAGAGCTATGGACGGAGTTCCACCTTTTGACGGCAAAGAGTCTGTATTCGGCGAAAATGAAATTGTTGTTAGCTATGATCCGCATGTTATAGATTATATACATGATGCGCTTAAAGCGATGGGCATGCCTCCAAGTGATGCCGTACAAATTGGCTCACTAGCCAGCGAAGAGATGCCTGACGTAGATAAGACTAGTCCAGTCATAGCATTTAAAGGTTATGCTAGATGAGAGCTAGAGAATTCATCAAAGAAGGGCGTAGATCTGTCATAGACCATAGTTACGAACATGTGAGTCCGGGTGCCGTCACATCGGGCAATAAAGATAACTTCTATGATAATCGTCTTTACGACAGTTACCGATTGGGTATGATGACTGGAATGCATCCGGACGATCTAGAAAAATCAGATATACATAGCTGGGCCAGCAATATGCCTCTATACGCCAGTTATACGCCCGAAGAGCATGAAAAAATAACCCGAGCAATGAAGAAGATGGGCCACACGGTCAAACATCAAGCCTATCAAGGTAGCCGTGAACCTCCCGATGTACATAAAACTAGCCCAGTGACTGGATTTAAGGGATATAGATAATGTGTGTAGTAATCGCCAAATATTTTGACGATCATGGCTGGGTAGCTGTAAAAAATCGTGATCGCAATTATGTTCCCGAAATTAGTTTTCACAGACACAAAGAAAAGAACGGAATAGAACGTTTGTTATTCGAAGATGATGTCACGAAATACATGGAAGGTTTGAACAGTAACGGAGTAGGTATACTTAGTGCTAGTCTAATGGTTGTAAATGATGAAAAAGAAATAAGCAAATCCGCTAAAGAAAGATCTCCGCACGGGTTAGCGATTAAAAAAGCCTTAGAAAACGGCAGTGCGTATGATGCGGTACGTGCTGCTGCTGAGTACAAATTAACTGGTAATACTTTGGTGATAGATCGTGAAAATTGTTTTTTACTCGAAGGATGTTTGATGAATGGCGAGTATAAATTTAAATTGAAGCAGATTCCCAAAGATCAGACAGTGGCTAGATCAAATCATGGCGTATGGCTTGATTGGGCAGGATATCAGCGTGGTGTAAATAAAAGTCAGGCATTAAGTCGCATCAGTTCAGAAGCTAGGCTAGCTCAGGCTCAATATGTAGTTAATCAAGCAAAAGATCCCGAAGAAATGATTGATGGATTATGCCAGATTTACATAGAAGATCCGCAACTAAATGTTATGCGTACCAGTACAGAAAGTAAAAAAATGCGCACAACAGCACAGATAATGATTATACCCGAAGAACATACATTGTATTGTCGACCAGTTTCTAGTCATATAACATTTGACTTTTGGAAATTAAATGATCCCAAAGCTGGCACATGGGTTGAGATACTAAGTAATCGAGCATTATATCAAAAGCAACAAATGGGTGATCCACCATTTTCTGGAATGAAAATCCGTCATACAACCGAGTAATTTACATGAAAAAAATAATTTTAACCATATTTGGTCTATACTTCTTTAATTTTGCTCATGCTGATATTAATCATCAGTGTCCGCAATTTACAGTTAATGGCACTCCGCAGTACACAGCTCACCCCAATGATCAAGAAATTTGCCATATGAACTATGCTGTAATCTATCGTTGCGATGTAAAAGCTCCTGTTGCGGTATTTGAGCATTTGACATTGGCGGCAATATCGGGACCGGCAAAACGTCGTGATAATTTTCACCCTGACACAGCAGTGCTGCCTCAATGTTCAGCATCACTAGCTGACTACGCCACTGTAAGTAAAACGCATGATCGTGGGCATATGTCACCCGCTGGCAACAACACACAAAATGATCAGATCATGTCGGAAAGTTTTAATTTAAGTAACATGGTTCCTCAAGTTTCTAATAATAATCGGGGCATATGGGATCAGCTAGAGGAATATGAGCGTAGGTTAGCACATACACCTAATACTGACTATTATGTCATATCAGGTGGAATATTTGACCCCGGTCATCCCGTGACCGGCAATGGATTGGGCGTCCCAACTCGTTTATATAAGATTATTATAGAGAAAAATACCAAACGAATAACCCCATATTTAATGCCCAACGCTGCCTTACCTGTAGCAGATTTGCCTAAATATCAAACAACCATGACTGCTATAGAGCAAGCTACTGGTATGCGATTTGGGCTAGGCCAATAAAGCATCATATAAATACTTTATGTTTGATGCCTCGAGCCTAGCAAAAACTCCATACAAAAAAGAAAATTGGACAGCAGAGCAGCTGACTGAATTTGCCCTGTGTGTTGATCCTGACACAGGGCCGCAGTACTTCATGAGCAACTTTTTCTATATTCAGCACTCTACACAGGGTAAGATGCTGTATCAACCTTTTGAATATCAGAAAAAATTAATCGACACTTATCACAATTATAGATTTTCTATTGCCATGATGCCCAGACAGTCGGGAAAAAGTACGTCGGCAGCCGGCTACTTACTGTGGTATGCTATGTTTGTGCCTGATAGCACGGTGTTGATTGCAGCTCATAAATTTGATGGCGCACAAGAAATTATGACTCGCGTAAGATATGCATATGAATTATGCCCTGATCATATACGAGCCGGGGCAACGAATTACAATAAAGGTTCGATAGAATTTGAAAATGGATCACGCATAGTATCTGCCACCACTACTGAAAATACTGGTCGCGGTATGAGTATATCTTTACTTTACTGTGACGAGTTTGCCTTCGTCCGACCTACAATCGCATCGGAATTCTGGACTTCTATCGCACCAACATTAGCAACTGGTGGTAAAGCTATTATTACAAGCACTCCCAATAGCGATGAAGATCAATTCGCGCTATTATGGAAGGGCGCAAACAAGCTGGAGGATAGCCACGGCAATCCGCAAGAAGTTGGAATAAACGGATTTAGACCTTACCGTAGTTACTGGAACGAACACCCCGACAGAGATGACGCCTGGGCAGCAGATATGAAAGCACAGCTCGGGGAAGATCGGTTTTTACGTGAAATTTGTTGTTTAGCTGGAAATTCTTTAGTTGATATTAAGTTTACCACTGGTGAGATTAGACGTATATCAATTAATCAATTAGAACAAATGTTACGATTGTAAACTGGGCAAATACATAAATATCCTTATGTTTATACATAATAAGTATTATTACAAATATCTAGCAATTATTAAAAAAGCACAAAGTTTACCTCGAGTAAAAACAAATGAAACTCGATTTGAAAATCATCATATTATTCCTAAATCTTTTGGTGGCACAAATAACAAAGAAAATTTAGTACTGCTGACTGCCAATGAACATTATGTTTGTCATCATTTGTTAACTAAATGTACCGAAGGCATATATCAAACTAAAATGCTATTCGCCTTTTGGCGTTTAGCCACCACCCGCGATAAAGATGGGCGTACGATTAAAATAACTAGCAAGGTATATGCTAAGTTAAGAGAACAAATAGCAATTAGGGTCTCTCAAATGAATACTGGCAGAATAGTACCTCCTGTTACCGAAGAAACGTCAGCTCGGTTGTCGGAATCTAAGAAGGGAGAAAAAAATCCAATGTTTGGAAAACCTGCTCCAAATAGAGGGATTAAACGTCCAGGTATAGGCGGTCGTAAAAAAGGATTTAAATGGTCTGACGCAGATAGGAAATCCTATGAATCTGCGCGATCTGTTCCTGGTTACTACGATTATTTGAGGGATCCTGAACGCTGCAAGAAAATTAGTGATGCTAATAAAGGTCGTACAGGAATAGCCACTGGAAAAACTTGGTTTAATAACGGAGAGATTGAGCAGTATAGTTTTACATGTCCAGAGGGATTTGTCAAAGGTCGAAAACCTAGAAAAAGTACAAAGCAAGGATTATTGTGGTTTAACAATGGCACTGTAAATAGACAATATAAATTAAATTCTCAGCCAGAAGGATTCGTGCGTGGACGTATTTCTAAAAAATAATTTAGGGTTACAAGTTTTAACAGATACTGGATGGAGTAATTTTGACGGATTATCTCTAAAAGGTATACAACAAACAGCAGAATTACAACTGTCATCTAGTAATATTCGAGCAACACTTGATCACGCCATATTCACTGAGCAACTTGACAAAATAGCAGTGAAAAATTTAAGACCAGGCATGAAGATTCACACTAGAATAGGCATTCAACGAGTAGTCAGTATTAAACTTGCTGACAAAGAACAAGTATATGATTTACTAAATGTAAAAAATAATTATAGATTTTTTGCCAATAATATTTTAGTTTCAAACTGCGAATTTATTATAGCCGATGAAACATTGATCGCTCCGGCAAAATTAATCGATTTAGAAGGCACGGAGCCCACACATAAAACATCACAGGTGCGATGGTATAAAACTCCCGAGAAAGGAAAAATGTATTGTGTGGGATTAGACCCTAGTCTAGGTACAGGTGGCGATCCTTCTGCTATACAGATATTTGAAGCGAATTCGACTGAGCAGATAGGCGAGTGGAAACACAATCGCACTACTATTCCTGAACAAGTTAGAATATTGGCCGATATTGTACAGTACATATACAATATTGTGGGTGATGAACAAAGTGTTTATTATAGTGTGGAAAATAATACTATCGGAGAGGCGGCATTAATTTCCATAGATCAATACGGAGAAGAAAACATAAAAGGATATTTCTTATCTGATCCTCATCGTGGGCCAGGTAGATATCGTAAAGGTTTTAACACTAGTCCTAAAAATAAACTCACAGCCTGTGCTAAATTAAAGACACTAATAGAGTCAGGTAAGATGAAGTTAAACAGTAAACCGTTAATATCAGAACTTAAGACATTTGTAGCACACGGACTAAGCTATGCCGCCAAACCTGGCCAAACTGATGATTTGGTGATGGCCACTATCTTGGTAACTAGAATGATGGTATTGTTGCAAACTTATCACCCTGAGATGGATACACAGATGCGTGACTTCGGGGAGACCATGACTCCGCCTTTGCCATTTATAGCCTCTATGTATTAACCATAAATACACTATGTCCACAACTAATATTAATACTGAGCTACATAATCTACTGGTTACTAAAAATCTTGATCCAGAAATTTTAGATTTAAACCCGGTAACCGGAGCTTTGACTAACGGCAAGCAAGTATCACAAAATGATCAGTCTTTTAAGTTTAATTATAAAGGCAAGTCGGGCACTGATTATGGTACGATGTGTATAATGTTAGCGTACGCCAAACCCGGTGATGACAGACAGCAAAATGTGATGACGGTTATGTACGGGGATAATCTCGCTAAAGGCATGGAGTCAGAAGATAAACAGCCTTGGTTTGATTTCTTATATCAACTACGTCAGCTAGCTCAGAGAAATAGATTCACATATAGCTTACAAGATATAAACAGATTAAAGTACAGTTTACAAGGTCAGTCCATGATTAAAGAAGGTTTGATGGAATCGTGGCATGGCACTAAAACGGCTAGTTGGAATGGTGTAGCGACAGACGCGCGATTGATGATCAAACACAAAAAGACCATAGGCGAAAACGATGCGCGTTTTCGCTATATCGAAAGTTTATTTGTAGAAACTGCCGAAGGTGAGAGATATAAATTACCATTTGCCAATTTATCAGGCGGGCGGGCTATGGTTGAACATGTGCGTCAGGGTGGTAAACCATATGATTTCCGTGGACAGCATATTGCTAATATAGTAAATGAGATGAATTTGTTGAGTCGTTTTCGCCGTGCCAGTCAGCATAAGATTTTTGAAGGCGATACGGCAGAATTGGTTACCGAAGCAAAAGTTTATCACGAGAAATTACAGCATAATCTCAGATCAATCAGTACCACAGCAGGTTACAAAAAGTACTTTGAGACGTGGGATCCTGCTGCAATCACAGATGAAGATGTAATCATCGAAGATCTGCGACACATGTTTGTAGAAACCAATATCGATAGCCGTATCGAAGACGCTTTACCATTACTGGCAAAATTAAAAAAACAGGATACTGATATGAAAGAAGCTAATATATTTGAAAGTTGGATCAATCTGCTGGCTGAGGGAACACAAGAATTACCTGATACTAAAGAAAAGCAAGCCAAATTAGTAGATTTACTGAGCAAAGAATTGCCAGTTGGGCCCGATGCCGCTAACGCAACTGGCGAATTATTTGACTTACTAAGCGATCATAAATTATTCGGTGAATTATATAAATTAGCGAAAGAAAATCCTGATGCCGATGCCCGCACTATCATCATCGACCGTTTAGAAGAATTAAAGGATAACCCTGACGTAGCGCAAGTCATCGGACAGTTGAAGGTTGGTGCTGATCATCAAGATCAAACTGAACCAGAACAACAAGTCGAAGAGCCCATTGACGCGGCTCTTAATGAAATCTCAGATGAGCTCAAGCAAAAATATCGCACTGCCGCCAATAAAGATATAGCAGATTTAGAACAAGATGTTGATAGTGAATACGGTGATATCGCACAGAGAATGATTGATCGCCGCAAGCGTGGAATAGAGTTAGCAGGTGACGAAGAAGAATTAAACGAATATAATATTAGGAATTTTGAAAAAGGTAACTATGTCAACGTAGAAGGATTTGGCAAAGGCGTGATTGTAGCCACTGATGTACGTAATGATTTTGGGACATCATCTAAGTTTCAAGGTATTACAGGTCCTAAGTATAAAGTTAAATGGGAAGGGTCTAACGGAGAAGCTGTTGTCCCGGCAGCAAAAATAAGATTTATATCAAGCATGACTCCAAAAGCACGAGAACTTAAAAAAGGTATTCCCTTTGCAGCAGAAGATCGTTCTGAGACAAGAGATGAAGAAACTGGTAAGGTTAAAAGTTGGCGCGATGACAGCGACTGGCATCCCATAAATCCCAACAAAGATCCTGAAGGAAAAATGTATAACTTAAGTGATCGAGCACGTCGTGAGACTGAAAAACTATCTATAAATGATGTAGACGAGGGAGAATTGGGGCGTATAGCTGGCACTATAGCAGGAACTGCCTTAGCGCCAGAAATACCTGGTAGCGGCGCCATTGGCGGAGCACTGGGCAGTGAACTGCAAGACAAAATGAGTGAAACTTCCGGCGGCGGCAATTGGCTAGAGGATACTGATAGCGAGATGGCAAATGAAAGTATAACTTTACAAGGTCAGTATGGACATTCTGGAAAAATGCAACCAGTAGTGCCGCATGACCAAGATATGGTCGATCGTTTGCGTGCCTTAGCAGGAATACGTTCAACAGACGTGCCTACTGAAACAGATAGTATGGATTTAATGAAAATGAGATCTTTGGCAGGAATTTTGATTCGACCATAAATATAGAATATGGAATATAAAGATGATATTATATTCCATATAAGTAGTAAACACAGACCTAGATGTGTATAATTGCTAGGCAAGCACATAAAATCTATATATTTAGATAGGCAGCATATTTTAATTTAAAAGGAAGGCAACATATTATGGCATCTCTAGCAGAAATTCGATCAAGACTGGCAGCAGCAGAAAACAAACAAAGTGGCAATCAACAACAAGGCGATTCCGCCATCTATCCTCATTGGAATATTCCCGACAATTCAGCAGTAACATTGCGATTCCTCCCAGACGGTAATTCTAAAAACACATTCTTTTGGCAAGAGCGTGCTATGATACGCTTGCCATTTAATGGCATCAAAGGTGAACTAGAATCTAAGCCAGTACAAGTACGTATTCCTTGTATGGAAATGTGGAATGAGACTTGTCCAGTATTGACAGAAGTACGTACATGGTTTAAAGATAAATCTCTTGAAGAGATGGGTCGCAAGTATTGGAAAAAACGCGATTACATTTTCCAAGGTTTCGTACGTGACAATCCTTTGCAAGAAGACAAAGCTCCGGAAAATCCCATTCGCAGATTCATCATCGGACCCCAGATCTTTACATTGATTAAAGGCGCGCTGATGGATCCGGAGCTGGAAGAATTGCCAACTGATTATCTGCGTGGCTTAGATTTCCGTGTAAGCAAAGGCAGCAAAGGTGGCTTTGCTGATTACAGTGGTAGTAAATGGGCGCGTAAAGAGTCAGCACTTTCCGAAGCAGAGCAAGCAGCAATTGAACAGTATGGATTAGTTGATCTCAGTACTTTCTTGCCCAAGAAGCCCGGTGATGTCGAGTTGAAAGTCATCAAAGAAATGTTTGAGGCTAGTGTCGATGGACAGAGCTATGATGCCGAACGTTGGAGTGCTTACTTCCGACCCGCAGGTGTGGCTGCTCCTAGCGGTAATTCAGGTTCATCTTCCGCTGATGATAGTGACGTGCCCGTATCCAAGCCGGCTCCAGTTGCTAAACCTGCTGTAGTTTCAGACTTTGATGATGACGAAGAAGATATGCCAGTAGCGCAATCTCCTGTGAAAACTGCCGAACCAAAACAGAACGCACAAGACATCCTTGCGTTGATTCGTGCGCGTCAAAAGCAATAAGCAATTAGCCAAAATTGTAACACGATGTCCAACATCGTGTTACAATAATACACGTTAAAGAAAGGAATATATTATGGCTATGAAGCCTTTTGACATTAGCAAGTTCCGTCGCGACATCACAAAGTCAATTGACGGGCTTAGTGTTGGATTTAATGATCCAACTGATTGGATTAGTACAGGTAATTATGCTCTTAATTATTTGATCAGCGGATCCTTTACCCGTGGTATTCCGCTGGGAAAAGTTACGGTCTTCGCGGGAGAAAGTGGCTGTTTGCCTAAATCTGCGAAGGTGAATGTACGTTTAACTAAAAAATAACTTATATTTGCCCACTTTCCCCAGCGTTTATATAAATACTTTGTGTTAATATAAGGATAATATAAATGCTGGTAGAACAAGCAAAAAAATTTTTGAAACGCAAAGCTGTGAAAGAAATTTTAAAAGATAAAACATTAACTAATGAGCATGTTATTAGATTGAATAAATTATTTGCAAAATCAACATGTAAGGCACTTGAAAATATGCATGCTACAATAGCCTATTTCGTACTTTACGATCTCAACAATTATGAAGGAAGGTTGCGGAGACTAAAAGGAATAAACGGAACAAGCAATTATACTCAATTGATAAGATATGGCAAGCGGAATTTTCAATCCATAGTAGATCTTCAGAATAGAAAGCGAACAGCACACTTTAAGAACATTGATAGTTATTGGATAAATCTTGGATATACTAAAGAAGAGGCTGAAAAACAAGTATCGCACATTCAAGCTAAACGAAGCAATATTTCTGCCGAAAAAACAAGAGGCGTTAGTATATATTCTTGCAGGTCTTTAAGTTTTTGGATTAATCGGGGATTAACTGAGAGTCAGGCTAAAGAAAAAGTTAAGGAAATTCAATCTACGAATGGGTTAGACTTTTATGTGAAGAAATATGGCGAAGCGGAAGGTAGAGCAAGATATGATGTTCGAATAAAGCAATGGCTTAGTACCTTAAATAGTAAGACAGAAAAAGAAAAAGATTTGATCAACAAGAAAAAATCTCATAGCGTAAGCGGATTCATAGCCCGAGGTAATACTTTAGAAGACGCTTTAGCGAAAAATCAAGAATATCGTGACAGAATGCGAGCCAAACCTAATCAAACCTGGTCGATTATATCGCAAGATTTATTTACTAAGTTAGATTCAAAAATTCAAGGTACAACATACTATCAGACTAAAAATTACGAGTATCTAATATACGGATATCGAGTAGATTTCTTCCATAAAGAGTCTGGTACAGTTATAGAATTTTACGGCGATTTCTTTCACAGAAACCCACTTCTGTATGAAGCTGATTTTACTATGTTTGGGTATTCGTCGACTGAAAAATGGAATACTGACAATTTTAGGGTAGATAAAATTAAAAAGTCAAAAAATGTAAGGCAATTGATAGTAGTTTGGGAAAGTGACTATAGACGTAATCCAACTATGGTTATAAACAATTTAGCGGATAATATATTAGGAAAATCAAATGATTGAAGAAAAACAAATAAGTGTAGGCGAGCTTAAAATTTTGTATGATTCTGGATTGTACAATATCGAATTGGATACTCCGGACGGCTATCAACCTATTGGGCAATGGTTTGATAAAGGATCTTTGCCAATGGTATTAGTAACGACTAAATCCCATTCTACTACTTGTGCCGAAAATCATATGATCCAACTAGAAGATGGAAAGTGGGTTTTGGCTGTAGAACTTTCGGTCGGTGATGTGATTATAACTGAGTCTGGTGCTGAACCAGTATTAGATATTAAATCATCTAAAAATGAAGAGTGTTATGACTTTGAAATTTTACATCCAAATCATAGATATTGGGGAGATGGAATTTCTAGTCACAATAGCGGCAAAAGTTATATTTGCGCAGGAAATATCGTTAAAAATGCTCAAGAGCAGGGCATTTACGTAGTTCTAATCGACACAGAAAATGCTCTTGATGAAACTTGGTTACATGCGCTAGGCGTGGATACTAGTGAAAGTAAATTGCTTAAATTAAGTATGGCTATGATCGACGATGTAGCAAAAACTATTTCTGCTTTTATGTCAGATTATAAGACATTAGCAGAAGGCGAACGTCCCAAGATATTGTTTGTTATCGATAGTCTAGGCATGCTACTTACTCCCACCGATGTCAATCAGTTTGATAGTGGTGATATGAAAGGTGACATGGGGCGTAAACCCAAAGCATTGACAGCATTGGTACGTAATTGTGTTAATATGTTTGGTAGTTACAATGTAGGGTTGGTTGCGACTAATCACACGTATGCTAGCCAAGATCCTTATAATCCAGATCCCAATATCAGTGGTGGGCAAGGTTTCGTATATGCTAGTAGTATTGTAGTAGCGATGAAAAAACTCAAGCTCAAGGAAGATGAAGATGGCAATAAAACTTCCACAGTAAATGGCATTCGCGCAGGTTGTAAGATAATGAAAACACGATATGCCAAACCTTTTGAAGACATTGAAGTGCGTATTCCTTACGATACTGGGATGAGTCCTTATTCAGGTATGTTTGATCTACTGGAAAAGAAAAATCTCATCGCTAAAGATGGCAATCGTTATACCTATGTTGATTTGAATGGTGAGATACATAAGTATTTCCGCAAAGAATGGAACCGTAACGAAAACGGCATTTTTGATCTAGTAATGCAAGAGTTTTCTCAAAAAACTCAAGTTAGTGTCCCTGTCGACGAAGCTGATGTTGATGGTATCGATGCTGCAGAATAATTTGTATAATTAATCTTGAAAACTGGTAAGTACTGAATATAGGAGATATAAACGGATGTCGGTAGATTTGTATTATGAAATTTGGAACGAATTAAAGCGTCATATCAACGTAGTTGATCGTCAAGAAGCTGCTGAGACTTTGGTTTCGGTATTGATCGATAATGATGTTGACGCAGATGATATCAAATCATCGTTTAAATCAGATACAGAAGTAAAGCGAGCTCTCACCAGTTACCTCAAAGATCATCCTGCTGATGCCAATGACGATGATTACGAAGATGATGAAGATGACGATTACGATGATTCGGATGAAGACGAAGAAGATTATTGATGTGGTATAGTCGTGTAACATCTGACTTAAGTCAGTTGCCAGAGTTTATCGGTTATTATGAAGGTGAACTCGAATCTGCCAAAAAGGAATGTAGGGTAGGCGGTGTTGTAGAAAAAAACATCACGGCTTTACCCGGCATCACTGAGCACAGATTTAATCAATTGCAAGAAGTCGAAGCAGTATTAAACTTTCTCAATATACAGTTGAGAAAAATACGACGTAAACATTTTCAGAAATACCTAGAAGGCTATGCTAGAGCATTGACATCCAGAGATGCGGAAAAATATGTCGACGGCGAAGCAGAAGTCATAGATATGGAAACCCTCATAAACGAAGTAGCATTGCTACGTAACAAGTATCTTGCCATCATGAAAGGTTTAGATAGTAAAAACTTTATGTTAGGCCATGTAGTTCGACTCCGCGCAGCAGGGATGGAAGATATTCAGGTATAATATGTTTAAAAATATAGAAGAATCGCATAAACACAGTTTAGAAACTTTAAATTTATTGTATGAGTATGATGACTTCATGCTGTCAATCAAGTCAGTTGCCGATCTCGGATGCGGAATAGGAAAAGATATCGAATGGTGGGCCACGCGTACCACTAGGGATGAGCGAGCCACGCCTTTAGATATCAAATGCCAGGGTATTGATATTTTAGATTCTCTTCCCGTTGCTCGACAATATAGTAATCTAACATATCAAAAAGTTGATTTTGAAGGCAAAATACAGCCTCTCGGCGATGAAAAGTTTGATATTTTGTGGTGTCATGATTCTTTTCAATATGCTGTAAATCCTATTCAAACATTAATAAAGTGGCGAGAGATAAGCTCGGCAGGTGCGATGTTAGCCATCATAGTGCCACAGACTACTAATATACACCAACGATATTTTGATTTCGCACAGCGTGATGGATGTTATCATCATTACACTATGGTCAGCCTCATTCATATGTTGGCACTTACAGGTTGGGATTGTCGTTCAGGATTCTTCAAAAAAACTCCCAGTGACAATTTTATACATGCCATAGTTTATAACAGTGAGCAAGAACCGCGAGATCCAAAGTCTACACGCTGGTATGATCTTGCTGACGCCGGATTATTACCTGATTCAGCTACGCAAATAGTTAATTCCATTGGGTTTTTACAGCAAAAAGAGTTATTTTTGCCCTGGTTAAACAAGAGTTTAAACTATATAGGTTGACTTTTGGGTTGGTTGAGTGTATTATATACACTTACACTAACGCACTGGAGCTATATAATGACATTAGTAGTTGCTCAAGAAACTGATGAAGAAATCATGGATCGTATTGAACAGCGATTTGATATTCTACAACAAATGACTCGTGCCACTATTTCAGGGGATGTACGCGCCATGATCGTAGTTGGTCCCCCAGGCGTGGGAAAAAGCTATGGCGTGGAATATGAATTAGAAAAATCAGGCATTTTTGATAAAATTGCCAGTAGACGCATCAAATATGAAATCATTAAAGGGGCGATGACTCCCATCGGATTGTATTGTACATTATATCGCATGAGCGATCCGCAAAATGTTTTGGTATTTGATGATTGTGATAGTGTATTTCAAGATGAGTTGGCACTGAACATTCTCAAGGCAGCATTAGATAGCGGTAAAAAACGTAAAATCTATTGGAACAGTGACAGTGCTATGTTACGTAGAGAAGGTGTTCCTGAAAGTTTTGACTTTAAAGGGTCAGTCATCTTTATTACTAATTTAAAGTTTGAAAATCTTAAATCTAAAAAGATGCTAGATCATCTTGAGGCATTACAATCGCGCTGTCACTTTTTAGATCTTACACTAGATACTGTACGTGATAAATTGATGCGCATTAAACAGATTTTTCGCCAGGGACAGTTGTTCAAAGACTATGAATTTGATGCTAGAGTTGGTGAAGAAATTATAGAGTTTATGAAGGAACATCAAGATCGGTTGCGTGAGATTAGTTTACGTATGGCATTGAAGCTGGCTGACTTAACTAAAGTCAGCGAAGGTAATTGGAAAATCTTAGCGATTTCTACATGTATGAAACATACTCGATGAGTTAAAATATAATAACTATTAAAGTAGCTCCTAGTCATTGATAATAGGTACAGATAATGTACCTATTTTTTTGACTATATATACACAATTATGTTAAACTGTTTATATGAAAAAGTGTATAATAGAAATCAAAGACGAAGTCAATTGCAAATTAGTTGGGCTAGAACCCGATGCCCGACGTGCTCTTGTAAACGCATTCAAATATGATGTTCCGGGGGCGAGATATCTGCCCGCCGTGAGATTGGGACGATGGGACGGAAAAGTCTCATTTTTTCAATTAGGCGGCAGTACTTTCTTAAATTTACTCCCTGATATCGTACCTATCTTAGACAAATTTAATTATGATATCGATTTAGATGATCAGCGTGATTATTCTACAGTTTATGAATTTACTAAGGTGACTGAGTCAACATTTAATCACCTTAATTGGGGCGAAGGGCATCCCGCAGCAGGTAAGCCAATCATTCTTCGTGACTACCAAGTAGACATCATCAATAATTTTTTGTCTAATCCTCAGTGTGTACAGGAGGTAGCAACTGGGGCTGGTAAATGTTTGTCAGGTGATACGTTATTATCTATAGATATAGATGAAAATACTCCTTTTGGTAAATTTATAGTAAATAAGTTACAACAGGGGCAGGGAAATGACGTTACAACAAATAATAGAAAATTATGAAAAGAAAAGTTGGTTAAGATTGTGTACCCTTAACGGTATTAGCAAGTGGGATTTAATAGACTATATAAATGAACCTGTTTATAGTAGTCGTTATTTTATGCGATCTGAGTTCAAAATCGCAACTAGAAATTGTCTGAAATGTGGAACTAGATTAAATCTCACTATGTATAAAGGAAATTTTATAGCTTGTACCAATTGTGATTGCGCGAACGATGGCACTCATTTAATGACAAAAGATAAATTAAATTGTATATTAACTGATGATCAAGCAACTAAGGCAATACAATCAGTTAATCGAGAAAAATGTAAAGGACTTAGTAATACTATAGAATATTGGTGTGATAAAGGATATACCATAGAGCAAGCGAAGGAAAAGGTATCTAGCATACAAAAAGAACGCTCAGCAAAATCTCCTGTTAGTAAGAAAGGAGTTCGTGGTTATTCAGTTAGAACGATTGAATATTGGATGAAAAAGGGATATACTTTCGAAGAGTCTGAATCTAAAATTAAACTAGTACAAACTACAAATGGATTAAAATTTTATATCAACAAGTACGGATCTGCCGGGGAAGAATTATTTAAAAAGCGCATCGAACAATGGCTAAATGCTCCAGGTAATAAAGCTATGACAGCTAACAGAAGTAAAAAATCTCAAGAATTATTTGAACATTTAGAAGTTGGATTGTATGGCCCTAATGAAAAAACAATACGCGGAAAACAAAAAGTGCATCGGGTTGATTATTTGCATAATAACAAAATTATAGAATACTATGGCGATTATTGGCATGGAAATCCTAAAATTTACAAACCCGAAGACATAATACGGAAAAAGAAAGTTAAAGATGTCTGGGATCACGATCAACGTAAAATACAAGATTTGAAAAATAATGGATATAGTGTACTGATAATTTGGGAGAATGACTACATTAACGACCCCGCTGCAATTATACAACAATGTAAGGATTTTATTAAGTGATATTAGATTTATCAATTGGAAAATTAGCAGAATATATTGAAGAGTTTACCAACACTAAGTTAGACGATAATGTAGAAATCTCTACCTCTGATTTAGATATATATGTCCCTGCTTTAGATAAAAAAGCAAAAGTTAATTGGTTTATTAAAAAATGTAATTTACCAATGGTCAAACTACATTTTAATAACGGGTATTCTATTAAAGTTGCCAAGAATCATATATTGCGTCAAAACGATAATGATATTTTTGTAAAATATCTAGATGTTGGGTCTACTGTAGATCATTTGTTGGGAAGCGTTGCCATAACAAAAATAACTAACGAAGTTGACGAAGATTGTTTTGATGTTGGGATTGATGCTCCGCATTTATATTATGATGCCAACGGACTGATACATCATAATACCATCATGACCGCGGCATTAAGTCAGCGATGCGAAGCGCACGGACGCACTATAGTGATTGTCCCAAACAAATCTCTGGTTACACAAACTGAAAAGGATTATCGCGGATTGGGGTTAGATGTAGGCGTATTTTTTGGTGATAGAAAAGAGTTTGGTAAAACACATACCATATGTACTTGGCAAAGCCTTAATATTTTAATGAAAAATACTAAAAATGCTGTTGGTGACTATACTATACAAGATTTTTTAGAAGATGTTGTTTGTGTGATGGTTGATGAAGTACATATGGCTAAAGCTGATGCGTTAAAGACACTCTTAACTGGTGTGATGTCTAAAATACCAATTCGATGGGGCTTAACAGGCACAGTGCCTAAAGAAATTTCCGAAGCACAGGCACTGAATATAAGTCTTGGGCCAGTTATTAATCGACTATCTGCTAGCGAATTACAAGATCGAGGTGTATTAGCACAGTGTCACGTAAACATCGTACAATTAGTAGATCATGCTGATTTTCCCACATATCAAAATGAATTAAAATTTCTACTCGAAGACACGGATAGACTTAAGGTTATTGCAGATTTGGTAACAAAAGTAAATGCGACAGGAAATACCTTAGTCTTAGTAGATAGAGTAGCAGCAGGGCATGCATTAGTTGAAATGCTAGGAGAGAGGGCAGTCTTTGTCAGCGGTGCCACCAAAGGAACACAACGTGATGAAGAATACAATGAAGTTGCTACCAGTACTGACAAAATCATTGTAGCAACTTACGGGGTCGCTGCTGTCGGTATAAACATTCCTAGAATTTTTAATTTGGTATTGGTGGAACCTGGCAAGAGCTTTGTGCGCGTCATACAATCAATTGGTCGTGGTATACGCAAAGCAGAAGATAAAGATCATGTTGAAATCTGGGATGTTACATCAACATGTCGTTTCGCTAAAAGACATCTACAAAAGAGAAAGGCATTTTATAAAGATGCAAACTATCCATTTACTCAAGAGAAATTAGAGTGGAAATAAAGGTTGACCTTACCCGGAGCATCTGCTATAATAAGACTATGAGAATCTTAACCCTTGATGAAAACAAATACTACGAACTTGATCATTTACCTGAAGAGATAGATGATATGCGGTTTGCTATCTTAGATAATTCAAACCCACATGAAGTTGACTACCATTATATACCGTTGATATTTTTAGAGAGTTTTACTGCTCCGGCATTGGTATTGCGAATCGGTGCTCACCGTGTGCGTATGCCAGTTGACTGGCAATTACTAATTGGTGAACCAGACTTTGGCGATCTTGAAGTGATCCCGCTATCAGCATTAAATGACCGGGGATTTAAAGCATTTCAGTTTAATCCGTTGTCTAGTTTTAGGCCTAGTTTTTTAGATGTTGAAATACTAGATGTCTATCAAGATTTAACTTGGTACGCTCCCAAATTAAAGAATGGGCAGTTGCTATGTGTACCGTTAAGTGATGACAAAGAACCAGAATGTGTATATTTTGTAAAAGATATAAGTCGTAATTGTGAGATAGTAGATTATAGGCAAGTTTTTTAATGACTACTGAAAATAAAAATCAATATACATCATCGACAGTTATAAAACCCAGAGAGGTGATGGATAAAACACCGCCCAATGTTGATTCAAAGATCAGTAGTCTCGAATTGAGAATCTTAGAACAAGATAGATATATTAAAAAGCTCCAGCGTGATGTAGTACGTTTAAAAGATCAGATTAGTCAGATAGCGGGGAAATTGCAACGTGGATAAATTGCACATTAGTAATGAGATGAACCGTTTTGATTGTAAAGATCGAAACTTTTATCGAGAGCTAACCGACGAAGAACGTAAAAAGTTCAGTAACTATCTGATGATAAGATGGGGTAGTTCGGTTCAGGGTAGCAGAGATTTACAAGAGTTTTATCTTATTAGTTGTAACGAGCGTTTTAATAAACACTTTTTTGCCATCAATCGGCACCCGCAGTTACAATGGTTATGCGCTACTACTGTAAGTCCAGATTTGGGTCCGCAACGACACAATTGGATCTCGCCAAAGAAAAAAGAAGCCGGTGCCAATAAAAGTAAAAAAATATTAGAGGAGCTGTTTCCCAATATGAAACGTGATGATTTAGAATTATTGGCTGAGATCAACAACAAGAAAGACATCGACAAATATCTGCATGATCATGTTATCGAAAAATGAAGTATACGTGTCAGTATTGTAAACGAGATTTTATAAAAGAGTCTAGTCTCACTGTACATAGTTGCGAGCCAAGACGTAGGCATACTGAGCGAGATGAAGTAGGTGTACGTATGGGTTTTAATGCTTATTTAAAATTCTATGAGCTTACACAAGGCTCAGCAAAGTTAAAAACTTATGAGGATTTTGCTGAAAGTCCGTATTATAAAGCATTTGTAAAATTTGGAAGATATTGCGTCGATACCAAGGTGATCAATCCTGCAAGATTTACCGAGTGGGTACTTAAACAGAATAAAAAGTTAGACTATTGGTGTAGTGATAAACTTTATGAAGAATATCTTCTTCAATATCTTAAATTAGAGCGCATGGAAGATGCGTTAGCTCGGGCTATTGAATATTCTATTACATGGTCCGAAGATAAAGATGCTCCCCCACATGATTTTTTAAGATATGGTAATCCCAATACCATAATACACGCCATCATAAGTGGTCGTATTAGCGCATGGGTATTGTATACATCTGAATCTGGGCAGAGATTTTTATCTGAATTAAATGAAGAACAACGTAGCATCATCTGGCCGTATATTGATGCTGATGTATGGACGAAAAAATTACGCGAAGATCCGGCTAATCGAGCCGAAGCGCAGGAAATCTTAATAAAGGCAGGGTGGTGATGAGCGCAGATATCGATATAGATTTAGCAGATCGCGAACAAGTTTTACATCTTATTAAACATACGCCTGCGAGACTGCGTGGTCAAACTCCAGTTCGAAAACATAACAGCGGTATTTACGTGACGGATATTCCCTATGATCCTGTCAATAATTGTGCTGCCATAGACTACGAAGATGCCGGGATTAGAGGTTATTTTAAGATTGATCTTTTGAATATGTCGGTATATCAATTAATAAAAGACCCAGATCACTATGAAGAAATGTTGGCAAAAGAGCCAACTTGGAATAGGCTGTGGGAAGACGCCGAATGGGCTAAACAGTTAGTACATATAGGGAATTATACAGAGTTATTGAAGACTATGCGCCCTGATTCGATACCCCGCATGGCTGCTTTTATAGCTGTTATACGTCCAGGAAAGGCACATTTACAGAATAAACCTTGGAGTGAGATATTTGATAGTGTTTGGGATGGTGATGCTAGTCGGGGGTTCGTATTTAAGAAAGCGCACTCGCTTAGTTATTCAATGTTAGTAGCACTACACATGAACTTACTCGATACGTCTAACTAAAGTAATAGATTTTCTTTTACTTTTCTTGCGAGCAATTTCACTTAAACTACATACTGGCCCATGTAAAATTTCTAAGTCTTTATTCATGAAAGTACGCAGATAAGTTCTAAACGGCTGCCACTCATGTTTTAGAAATATATTGATGGGTACTGTTCTGTTGCTTTCCCACCACCATATGTTAGCTAATTCTAAAAACTTTTTCTTAGTTTCGAGGTCGGTTATGCTACCAAAATCATAGATGGTGGTTATGCTATTATCTTGATTTTGTATTATACCAACGTATTCTTGACTAGCATACAAGCACAGAGTTATGAAGGGATATTTATCGGTTAATTTAGTGAAGATTTCGTTGGTCATAGATTGTTAAAAGCATTTACGATATTTAGTTGTTCAAAATTCATGGCTAAATATCATTACAACAGGAACTTTAATATCCACTAAATAATATGTATGTATTCTTCCACCCTATATTTGTACCAACAACGAACTCAGGTATTGTTAATAGATTCCAGCGGTCAATTTTTTACAGCGAGATATAATCCAGTGTATGCCAAACGGTTGACAATTAATCTTGGGGTCGATAATGTACTATTGTTTTCGTTCGTTAATCAAGACGAAAAGCCAGTAAATGTAACTGGATGCACCTTCACATTTAGAGTGACGGACACCGCTGGTGTGATGATGCTGCTACAAGAGCCCATGATCATTTTAAATGCTCCGACAGGACAAGTAAAAGTTTTTATCCCTGCTGCCGATACATTAGAACTAATAGCACAACCTGCGTCGTACTCGATATCAGTACAGAGTGGCAATTTAAATCAAGCAGTTTTTACCAATGCGCAGTCTGGAGCAAGAGCCCCGATCGATTTAGTTAATTCAATTTTTCCACAGTTTGTGCCCAGCAGTCAGCTTACTATTCCTACGACACAGATGACCAATCAAGGCATACAGTATGACGGGGCAGCATGGGCTAACTTCCCGACCTGGGCTAATCCTTACTACTGGGGGGCGAACGGAGATGGATCATGGTATTATAATACCTGGCAAAATACTGAATATTATTCTAGCTTCATATACCCTAGGGATTATATCACTACAGTACAGATGGATTTGATCGGGTACACAGGCACTATCAAAGCACAATGGGCTGAGAATTATCAGAGTGTTTGGTTTAATGCGACAGAAAGCACGACGTTTTATAACGAAACTAGAACCATACATATGAATATAATAGGTTGGTATCCTCTATTACGGCTAGCGTTTAACAACAGTATTTTTGCCACACCAAATCCACCGGGTGTCCCAGCTATAGCTTATGCTGTCTGTAATGAAGGGGTTGTCACACAGATCATAGTATCAAACGGCGGATCTGGATACCTAGCTCCACCAAAAGTAGATATAATTGGCAATGGATCAGGCGCGGTAGTAGAAGCTACAATAGGCGGTGATGGTACTGTAACTGGCATCAATGTGATAAATGGTGGATCGGGATATTGGCCTATTCCTGCAGGCGGTATCAATCCAGGCGCACTTCCGGTACCCCCGGCTCATCAAGGAGCTTTTGTTTTGATATCAACTGGATATGTAGTCAATCTCGTATATCGTTGATAGTCAAAGTACTTGAATTACCCTGTATAATCTGCTATAATTTAGCATGGTTGATGTAATTTCTTTATTACCCGTTAAGCATAAACGTAATAGTTCAGGTTGGATTACATTCAACGCTGTCTGTTGTCATCATCGCGGGGAAAATCAAGACCGTAAGCAGCGAGGAGGTTTCAAAAGCTCCGATGAAGGCTGGTATTATGCTTGTTTTAATTGCGGATATACTGCCAGTTTTGTACTAGGACGTAGTCTCACATTTAAAGCACGACAATTCCTCACATGGATGGGCGTTGATTTTAAATTGATCGAAGAAATCAATCTGGAAAGTTTACGGCATCGAACTATACATGGCCTATTGGAAACTACTAAGCAAACAGTGCCTAATGTGGAATTTGCAGAACGAGATTTGCCAGTTGGATTAGAATTAATTGACGACGCCAATTCCCGACATACTGTTTATATAGAGTATTTGTCATCTAGAAGTCTAGATCACACTGCCTATCCTTATATGGTATCGCCTGATGCCGACGGTAGATTGGCCAATCGCATCGTGATACCGTTTACACATCAAGGCATGCTAGTGGGTAATACCGCGAGATTTTTAGATACTCGCACCCCGAAATATATTTCAGATATGCAACAGGGCTATGTATTTGGGGCAGATCTGCAACGAGAGTCGTGGCATCATCTTTTCGTAGTAGAAGGCATTTTCGATGCGTTATCTATCGATGCTGTAGCCGTACTACATAATGATATAAATTCTAAACAGATACAGTTGATTAAAAATCTGGGAAAAACAGTAACCGTAATACCCGATCAAGATCTGGCGGGTATGAAATTAGTAGAACGAGCGATAGAATTGGGCTGGGCTGTAAGTATGCCAGATTGGCCTAATGGAATAAAGGATGTCAATGATGCGGTAATTACTATGGGCAGGTTAGCAACTATACTAATTATATTGCAGTCCAGAGAAACAAACAAATATAAAATTGAGATACAAAGGAAAAAACTTGTTAAACGATTACGGGCTTGAAGTTCAGAAATTATTCTTGGAAATACTCTTAAATGATGCTGAGTCATTTGTTCGGGTACAAAATATCTATAATCCCGCTAACTTTGACAAAGGTTTACAGTCGGCAGCAAAATTTGTTAAAACACATTATGATGAGCATGGAGCATTGCCGATATTTGAACAAGTATCTGCGGCTACAGGGGTCAGTCTCTCTAAGCTATCCGAACTACCAGACGGAACTATCGAATGGTTCATGGAAGAATTTGAGGGATTTACAAAACGTGAAGAATTATCGAGGGCTATCCTCAAATCGTATGATCTATTGGAAAAAGGTGATTTTGGCCCAGTGGAAAAACTCATCAAAGATGCTGTACAGATAAGCCTACAGAAAGACATGGGCACTGACTATTTTGATAGTCCTTCTGAACGAAATAATAGATATTTTAACAGCGGCGGACAGGTCAGCACAGGATGGCCAAGTCTCGATAAGATACTATATGGTGGATTTAGCCGTGGCGAATTAAACGTGTTTGCCGGTGGCAGTGGGTGTGTAACTGCTGATACTATGGTTACTATCGTTGAATTACCAATTATACCCTATTCCTAAACCGTAAGCATAAATAAATATGCTTACAGGAGAGAACGATGAAACCGCATGGAAACAAAAAAAGTACAGTAGATTTTTTTATGGGATTAAAACAAGTAAGGAATATATTGCCAATTGGATATGTTCCTAGTGCCGAGGAAGAAGCGATGTTAGCTGAGTTTTTTAATGAATATCCCGACGAAGATAGATCAGGGGTATGGAGAAAAAATATAGCTATTTGGATAGTTAATTCGTTGGGAGACTGGGTAGCTAGGAGAGAGGCTTTGTCTAAATGTCAAGCCAATGGCCTTGAATGGCATAAATTAATGTACGGCGACAACTGGAAAACAACTCATACCTCGATGGTAGATCGACTTAAAAAACAGTTAAAGAATACTAGAGAAGGCTGGGCTGATTCTGGGTTAAGCGAAGAGGAAATAACTCAAAAGATTAAAAAAGTACAGCAAGAAAGAGGTAGAAAATTTGGAGCAATGAGTAAAGGAACCGGGCTATATTCTGTGAGGTCGAAAGACTATTGGATTCGTAATGGCTACTCAGAAGACGAGGCAATTGATATAGTTTCTAATTTTCAAAAACGTGATCTTGCATTTTTCATTGATAGATACGGTATAGAAGAAGGCACATTACGACATCAGCAATCTATTGATAAACGTAAAGAAACATGGAAAACTAAAGACAGATACCAGCATGCCATGGTTACCTTGCCAATGTCATTCAATCCAAATGGCAAGGAAATGCAAGCAATACGCGGATTTATTGCTGCAAATGATATTAATATATTATGTTGTAGATTTGGAGCTCCGAGTGAACAATTTTGGCAGAATATTTCCAATGTTGGTTATAGACGATATGATTTGGCAGTATACGAAGACGAGACACACAAAAAGTTAAAACTTATTTTTGAATTCCACGGCCCAGGGCATATCAACTTTTCAGATTACCGAGATGAATTAGAACATGTTCCAATTACAATAGGCCAAAGAACTTTAACACATTTGGGTACATATGGCGAGTCTTATAAAAATGATTTAGCAAAACGAAATCATATTTTAGAAAAATATCCAGACGTAATGTATGTAGTAATGTGGTGCGACGATTTATTTAACAAAAGGTTTACGATCAATGAACTACTATGAAAATTTATCAACTGAGCTTGCTTATTTAAAACAGTTTTATACCTATGCTCAAATTGATACATACGCAAAAGGCAAGCCCGAAAAAGTTGTTAAATTGTACAATCTCACACAGCCTAAGCAGGTACCAATAGGTAGCTTAATGGGAAAAGTACATGAAAACAATATACTTGTATCTAGTCCAGATGGTTGGGTTCCTGTGTTGGATTGTATTGAAAAAGTTAAAAAGGATTTATATACCTTTGAGTTTGCTTCAGGTAAAAAGATTGTTGCGAGTCATGATCATTTATATCAATCTCCCGATCAGCAATGGCATTATGCTCGTGATATTCCGATTGGAAGTACTTTGCTTTCGGAAAACGGTGTAGATACTGTAATCAATATTCTTCCGCAAAGTAAACAAACTAAAGTATATGATCTTTCGGTTAATCATGATAATCATAGATACTATACTAATGGTATATGTAGTCATAATTCGGGTAAAAGTCTCGTGATGATGAATATAGCATTGAGCTGGCTAGAACAAGGATTAAGCGGAGTTTATATAAGTTTAGAGCTTAGTGAAGAATTATGTGGATTAAGAACTGATGCCATGCTATCCGGAATGTCCACAAAAGACATCAGAAAAGATCTGGAAACCGCAGAATTAAAAGTTAAGATGTTTGGTAAAAAAGCCGGCAAATATCGTATGAAAGCATTGCCGGCACAGAGTAATATTAATGATGTGCGAAGTTATATCAAAGAAGTTCAAGTACAGACAGGCATGAAGATTGACTTTGTGATGATGGATTATCTAGATTTATTGATGCCGGTATCTACTAAGGTGAGTCCAAATGACTTGTTTATCAAAGACAAATATGTCAGTGAAGAATTGAGGAATTTAGCCAAAGAGCTTAATGTATTATTGGTTACAGCTAGTCAGTTAAATCGCAGCAGCGTGGAAGAAATTGAATACGATCATAGTCATATATCTGGCGGAATCAGTAAGATAAACACAGCTGATAACGTGTTCGGCATCTTTACTAGCCGCGCTATGAAAGAGCGAGGAAGATATCAGTTACAATGTATGAAAACACGTACCAGTAACGGTACTGGGCAAAAAGTTGAGTTAGAATATAACATCGAAACCATGCGAATTACTGATTTACCAGAAGATGCTGGTGCTGTATCTGCTTATAATAAACCTAATATTTTTAACAGTATTAAAACTCAGAGCAAAGTAGTAGATGATTCACAAGAAGAGTCGGGCAAGATCACTGCTGAAGTACAGAGTAATAAATTAAAACAGCTATTGGGACAAATAAAACAGGGATGATTTGAAATTTATAAGCCATTATTCAATAAATACTTTAAAGGTTCCTGCCCAATGCAAAAAAAGACACGTAGTATTTTAGAAGAACTAGAAAGTTTATACATAGAACGAGACAAAAAACATGTTATCGAAAATCGTGCTATGAACGTTATTTCAAGTGCTATTAGACTATTGGAAGAGATTGATACGGCCTACGCTCCCGAGCATGCTGAGAATCTTACACGCAAATTGTTAAATGCTATTAAACTAAGAGATCCGGGAAAGTTTACTCGCACGGTAAGGAAAACTGATGCAAATACATGAGCTAACTAAAAAAATAAAAGTCGAGGAAGGTCTGTTGTCTGGTGTCAAAGACAGTATCTCTTCAATGGGAACTAATTTGAAGATTGGGTTAGGATTAGGCTCTCCGACGCAACTTGCCATGGCTAGAGCAAAACAAAATAATGCCATCGCCGCCAAAGCAGCAGCAAAATTGGCCAAGAAGGGATATAATGTCACCGCGGGACAACCGACCTCTCCTATCAATATCGCACAAGCAGCGAACCAATCTATGTTAGCGCCGCTACAATATTATTTAAAAAATATAGATACAGCCGAAGTGCAGAAATTGTCTCAAGAATTTATTTCTCAAGCATCTAAGAAATCTAGAGCTCCATATCAAGGAAGAAGACGTTTGCCGGTCGCTAGCACCGTAACCAATGCAAACTCCTCTCCGAAAGTCACTGCTCAAAGTGTGGATTTGGGCACATTACCTTCCGATGCTGAAAGAAAACAGCAACAAGGCGCCAGTGCTCTTGCTCAAATAAAACAAACTCAAGCTGCCAATACTGCTATAGCACAGAAAGATAATCAAAGAAGGGCAGCAGTGGATGCGATAAAAGCCAAACAAGCTGCCGGACAACTAATTACCCCAGATGAACGCGGTACTTTGAACCTTGCTAGACGGGATGGTATTTTAGAAGATCACTATTTTGATTTAATAGAAACTAGATTGATTCAGGCATTCAAACAATTTAGTAAAGGGCATACAACATGTCAGAAATAAGTAATAAATTAGTGGCTTTTGCTAAAAGTAAAATACCTAGTTTCGATAAAGTGCTAACTGATCCGATCGCTAGTAAACCATTAGCACAATTACTAACAAAGGTTGAAGCTAGTCAACAGAATCCGCAGACATTAAATGCTACGGTGAATGAATACTTCAAAGTGGCTGTGGCGGCCGCTCAGTATATTGCAGACAAAACTGGCAATTCTGCTGCCGGTAGCAGAGCTTCTGCTAACAAAAGAACTGTCGGTGCGAATGAGTTGGCAAAGATAAAACAACAAATGTTATTAAAAGGCGAGCGAGTCACAGTAAAGACTACTGGGTCCGTTGCTGTAGATACCTGGTTGAAATCACTTGGATTGATGTCATGATACTTAAAGAAGGTGGGAACGTATTTAAAAATTCTGAAGGACAAAGTCTCACGCAGCGTATCAATCAAAGTGATATTCCTTCCACAGTACATTGGCTTGAGCAGTTAACAGATCTGGATCTCAAAGGAGATAATGACAAAACAGGATATCCCGGAAGATGGCTAGGTTCAACTGGTAAGAAGCCTAGTTCAGGGGATCTAGACTTACAGGTAGACTCTAAAGAAATTTCCCCCGAACAGCTGATAGCAGAACTAACACAATGGTGTACTAGTCATGGGTTAAAGCCACAAGAGTATATCAAAAAAGGTGCCGATCAGATTCATTTTAAAACACCTATAGCAGGCAATCCTAAAAACGGGTATGTACAGACTGATTTTATGTTCATGGATGACCTCGAGATAGGGCAGTTTTTTATCTCATCTCCTACTAACAGTGAATATTCAGCAGTTGACAGACACATAATGCTTAATAGCATAGCTAAAGCGTCGGGATATAAGATTGTTACCCGTAAGGGATTAGTTGATCGTGCCACAAATCAAGTTAGATCGCGTGATCCAGATGAGATAGCAAAACTAATGCTGAACAACAAAGCAGATCGCGATGCGCTATATAGTGTAGAAACTATGTTACAAGCGTTACAAGGTGATCCTAAGAAAAATGAAAAATTAAAAGATGCTAGAGATTATTTTGCTAAAAATAATATACCTTTTAATGAATCGCGCGGCGAAAGTGACATTAACTTTTTAGCGAGATTACGTGATCGTATTGTTAATCAGGGCATGCGTAAATTAGTCGAAGATGAAGAGCCACAAGTACAAGGTGGTCAGGCTAAAGGTATTGAGCATATTGAAGATTTGGTATTTAGACGTGGCACAGCGGGTATCAAAGATGCTCTGACAGTAATTGATCATCTGAAAGATAATACAATGTCTAGTGTAAGTGTAAAGTGGGATGGATCGCCTGCTGTAATATTTGGTCGCCAGCCAGACGGCACTTTTATACTAACTGATACGGCAGGATTTACTGCAGTGGGCTATGATGGATTATTTAAAAGCCCAGGGCAAATTAAAAGTCAATTGGCTAAGCGCGATGCTGAGGCAGCCGCTAAAGGCAATAAAGCTAATAGAGTAGAGAATTTATATCCTATATACAGACAATTATGGCCCATGCTAGAAGCAGCAACTCCCGCTAATTTTAAAGGTTTCATACAGGGAGATTTGTTGTATACTAGCACCCCTCCTGAAAAATCAGGTGCTTATATTTTCAAACCTAATACTATAGAATATGCTATACCAGCAGCAAGTCCTTTAGGGCAGCAGATTGGAAACAGCGAAGTTGGTATAGCTATACATACACAGTATTCAGAGCCTGGCGCGGCTAAACAAGCACTGGGTAAAGTTAAGCTGAATCCCGTACCTGGCCTATTATTGATAGAACCCATACGCCCTACAGCGAATGTACAGCCTACTGGCGCAGATACAAAGATGGGTAGTCCTAAAGTTAAACAGCTTAAATCTCTAGTAGCCAGTCATGGCAAAGATATTAACACGTTGTTTAATCCAGCTGAACTTAGAGCATTGAAAATTACAGATCTTCCTAAACTTTGCATTGACTATATAAACAGTTTAGTTAAAGATGACACTATTTCGGAATTTAACGCCAATCAATTACTTCCTGGATTTGTCAATTGGTTGAAAACCAAAGTAACAGCTCCCAAATTTAAAAATATCACAGAATATCTACAAAGCCCTAGTAGTAACGCAGATGGTATAAGTGCTGCGTTTGCTGCTTTTGTACTGTTGCATGATATTAAAACTGATCTTTTACGTCAATTAGATCAGCAACATCCTGGGCAAGAGGGTTGGGTAGTTGCCATACCTGGTGGAACTGTTAAATTTGTCAATAGATTCGATTTTAGCCGTGCCAATCAGCAACGGACACGATAAAATCCAAGCCTGTGATTTTCCTCCCGCAAGCTAAATAAATGCAGAACCGAAAGGTTCATACATTTAAGGAGAAATAACATGGCATCAATTCCATTAGTAAACGGTGGTTCACAACCAGTATTCGCAACTGACACGCTTAACGGCCCACAGTTATCAGCAAATACAGCATATAGTCCAGCAGGTACACCAGTTAACCTTCAAGGTCCTAAGTTAGACTTTTTTGGTATCGGTTTAGGTAATTCAGCTTTTAATCAAGCTGGCGTTAACGGCGCAGTTCAGCAAATCTTACAACAGATTCAGCAAACTGCTACTGTGGCAATTTACCAAGTAGACAATACAAATAACACAGTTGACATGAGTGTTGCGGTATACCCCACTGGCGCTTACACAGCAGCAACATTGCAAGCCGCTATTCAAGGTTTAGGTAATATTTACAACAGTACTGCTAACACATATTGCAACGTAGCAGCAGCTACAGTAACAAACGTTGGTTTCCGTTTGGCATCAACAGCTACCTCTGCTTCTTAATATATCTAGAAGTATGTTACACATTAAAGCGCTGCAAGGCGCTTTTTTGTTGACTATAATATCTTGTGTTGACTTTTCGTAGTTAAATACATAGATAATGATAACTAATAAAATTACTGAAGCAATAATATACGAGAGTCCAGATGGTGGTGAAACTATCTATGTGAGAGAATCTGGTAGTGCTATGAGACAATTATACAGCGAAAGCGATAAAGTTAAAAGTATACAAGATCAATTGCAGGAAGATAAAATGTGGGGTGAGATTAGGCGAGAAGCCAAAACAAATCCTGCTCTGCATAGCATTTTAGAACAAGCTAAAATTATATACCATCTGAGTAAAAATTGATTGAGATTTTTCTGTAAAACCTTGTTTGATATCACCGCAACTGGAGTCACAGGACATTTCAAATCGTCACGTATCCCATTTCGTGATCGTTCAGGTAAGAATATTGTTGATGAGATTACGTGGAATCAAGCTAGAAATCAGCAGAGGAATTGGGAAACTTTAACCCAATTGCTTAGTATGCGGACTCAGATTTTTGAAATAGAAGTCCCTAAAAAACATCATGAAATCTGGAGTTTTGAATTTGAAGTTGATACCCCCGGGGTGTTTGGCACACCGGAACATCCAGTTGAGATGCTATTATTGGATGCCGAAGGCATTCCCATGTTATTAGGTTTGGAGAATACGTATGACCTTTTACCCGTGTTAATAACAGATGGCGAAGATCAAAACATATGGTTTGACTATTTAACATAAATATATTAAATTGGAGATTAGCATGGTCGAGGCTACAGATATCGAGAAAAAGAGCTTAGAGGCGCACGTTGAATTGTGTGCGGAGCGTTATAATGCGTTAGACAGTAGATTGCTTAACGTTGACAATAAGATGGCTGAACTACACGACACTATTAATAAAGTTCACGGTCTTTTGGAAAAGATGTCGGAAAAGCATAATGACCAGATACTTACCTGGGGCACAGGACTAGTAGGATTCTTAATTAGTACCATAGGGTATCTGCTCATGAACTACGTATTGAAATGAAAGATACGAAAGAAATAGAAAAGTTATTTAAGCTAGAATTAGATAGTGTGTTGGGCGACATTATCTGGAAGAACAAGGCTGGTGATTACCTAGTTTTCAATAGATATAAGATCATCAAAGATAAGACTAGTTGTATAGTGTTACAGCAAGATTTAGAAGTGGGTACTTTTAGCAGTACCAAAACGGCACTGAGTTGGTGTATTGCTGATAAATATAAAAATTATAGACTAGCTCGAGATATATTATCGATGGATGCCAAATTGGTATCATTGATAGCTGACATCAAAACTCGCGCTAATTTAGCTGACCGTAGCAACGATGCTAAATTTCAAGAGATAGTTGAAACAAAATTAGAAACGAAAATTATTCATAAAAAACAGTTAGAAACTCAATTAGATAAATGTATAAATTGGGCTAAATACTGGCAACAACGAGGACTTAACAATGAAATTGTTCGAACTGGCATCCGCCAACCCATCAAAACAAGCCGCTAAGGTATTTGAAAGTTATTTTGATGATAGTATAAATGTAGACATAATGTCTAGTCATCAGGCACGCTACATGTTGAATAAAGTGCGTGGACTTATAGTCGAACATCGCCAGACATCCGCTTTCCATCACAGCGAGCGCAATCCGGCCTATCTTAAACTAATGATGATGGAGAAAGTTTTATCTGCTAAGATCAAGGAGACCTCCACTGTGCCTGTAGGCGCAACTGCCGGAGCTAATCAAAATCAGCAGAATCAACAACAGAATATGGTGATGCCAAACCCCACAGTGGTTGCCGGACAAGCAGCAGCCAAAGCCAAACGTGATGCTCAAATCAATAACATAAGTGATCCTCAGTTAAAAATGGCAATGCAGAAAGCTAATCAAGGTCAAGCACTTAATGCCCAAGATTCGCAGATGGTAGCCAATGCTGCTCTGCAAACTGAAGATGCCCACTTAAGACGCAATCTTTATCGTGTATTACGTGAAAGCGAAGTACAACAAGCACAGGTAGTACTAGCAGCACAAGATATGATTGACGAAGTACAAAAGATGCTAGAAGATGTGACTTCTATGCAGTACAAAGATTTACCAGCGTTGATGGATCAGATCAAAAATCAGTTGGGGTTAGAGGGTATGACGCAGTTTAGTAATGATGCCAATGCTGCGCTATCATCATTAACTCAAAACATATTAAATGCTAAAGGTCAACTGTATCAAGCATTAAGTGTATTAACTGGTCAAGAGGCTACACCTGCCGTAGTTCCTGGGCAAGAAGGAGAAACAGTCCAGCCTGACGCAGATATGACTCAAGATCAAGCAGTTGATGTTGCTGAGCCCGAAGAAATGCCAGCTCCTGAAGAAATGCCAGAACCTCAAGGCGGCGATGCTGAACTTGGTCGCGCCAAACGTAAGTAATGCTTATTTTTGAAGTAGAAAATACGGGTATTGATACTGGGAAGTTAGCGTCTCTTGCTACTTT
>Ga0304729_1000179_pt1 | contig 43657 bp, 48 predicted proteins | sample C_131016_MF_Meta_FD_190475 | JGI IMG/M metagenome (GOLD analysis project Ga0304729, IMG submission 190475) | Freshwater microbial communities from Lake Croche, Canada to study carbon cycling - C_131016_MF_MetaG (v2) (version 2) | ecosystem: Environmental > Aquatic > Freshwater > Lake | place... | reverse complement strand
GTAATCCTTTCCGTCCACATTAAGTGGGCCAGCGAACTTCGGGGCTTTGGGATTTGCATTGTCTTTGCGGAAAGCCGCACCTCTGTTTTTATTATCGTATTGCATTGTTGTTTGTTGTTAATCCCTCTCGTCGAATCGTAGATATTCGGAACGGAAGGAAAGTGGGATTCTACCAGTAGAGGTGGCACGAGACAAGGCTATATTTAACCACCAATCGTTAGGGTTCTCCTCGTCTCTCTGGATCTTCAAAAACATATCGCAGTCATTCTCGATTCCCCTTGATTCACGAGATGCTCCATCAGCATTAAGCTGTGTGAGAGCGATGATGGGAATGCCAAGCTCCTTTGCGAGTATCTTGATAGTGCGTGAACTCTCAGCCACTTGTTGTTCCCGGCTCTCCTTGCGGTTCAGGGGTTCGATGAGTTGAATGTAGTCCACGACAAGCATCTTGATCTTATGCACAGCCGCCATGCGTCGAGCGGCGGCACGGAGTTGAAGCGGATTGATACTGGACTCATCCCTCACATAGATTGGTAGCTTACTCACCTGACCAATTCCCCAACGGATTTTGCTCATCAGGTCTTGGGTTGGATCTTTGGATAGCTGACTGATGTCGGCTCCTGAGAATGAAGACACAAGGCGATCAAGCAACTCGCCGCTTCCCATCTCAAGGGAGATGATGCCCACGGGGTTTCCAGCATTCGCTGTACGCATAGCCATGTTCAAGGCGAGGCTAGTCTTTCCCCCCTTGGTTGCGGCTCCGATCACGATCACTTGTCCGCCACGAAAGCCAGAGGTGATGTCATCTAGTGGTTTGAATCCAGTCGTGATGCCGATCAGCTTGCCTCGGTTCTTGACCATCTCCTCGTAGGCAGACAATCGGTTTAGTGCCACCTCACCAACGGACTCAATGCGTCCCTTCGACTCAGCATCAGCGGCGATTCCAATCAGCACCTTCTGCACGATTTCGGATAGATCTCCTCCCCCTGCTGGATCGTCAGCGGCATGAATAATCTTCTCTGCTCCAGCCTTGGCTAGGCGGGCAGTATGCTTCTTGCGTAGGATGTCAAGGTACTCACTCCAGTTTGAAGTCACGGCTGGCGAGATAAAACACTCCGTGATGAATGATGGGCCTCCCACATCATCCAATGTCCCACCAACGCTCATGTGGTCTGTGATAGTGACCAGATCGCACTCCTTGCCCTCAGTCCAGAGGCTCAGAGCGGCCTCAAAGATCTTCCTGTGGCATGGGTGGTGAAACAGCTTGGGGCTGGCGTAGTCAGCGGCTTCGTTGAGGATGGCTGAGTTCTGTAATACGCAGGAAAGGAATGCCTTCTCTGCTGGATCGGATTGTGGTGTTGTTTGTTTTGTCATGTTAAATTAAATATTGAATGTCTGTGAGTTGGTTTTGATCCATAATGTAAAGCTCTCCCCTGCCAAGGTCTTTAATATTTTCTTGCCTCTTGAGTTCAGATGCATATGCCCATCCAGCACAACGGAGAGATGGTGATCCGTCTGCTATCATCAGCACATACACATCAACCATATTGTTCTTCCACAATGCACATGGTAGCCTACCAGTCTTGTATCGTGTGGTCTTCACATCAATCGTAAGCCCCCTGTATTCACAATCGCCCCTATCTGTTGATTGTCCTACTGGCTTTGCATCAAGGTCTGGATAGATGTTCAGATGCTTGCATAGAGCGATCTCCCCCATGCATCCATCAATGTCGATCTGGAACTTGTCTTGATCGCCGCATTGCTTGTCAACGATTCCGTTGGCACGAGAGCATAAATGCCTCTTCCTGCCAACATAGGCGGCAAGACGCATCTCGGCATCGTTGAGCGTGATGATCATTTCTTCTTCTTGCGTTTTGGCTCTGGCTTGGCGGCCTTGATCGCCCAATAAAGCTCAACCTGTTTCTGGAATACAAACCATTCTTTTGAAAGATCGTCCTTCCACACCACTTCAAAGTCCCCCTCATCCTGCTTTCCGATACGGACGATGGCATGAGACTTTATTTGATTTGTTTTGCATGAACATGATTCTCCCATAGCCTCATATTCTGCGACTGGCTGATTCTCGTTCCACAACGCCGCATAACCAGCACATTGTCTCCAATAGCTTTCGCTGATCTTCTTTGATGTCTTGAAATCAATCAACACATGATGACCATTTTCCCTGTGTGCAATAAGGTCAATCGTCCCTCCATAACGGACGGCGTTATGCACAAGCTGGATCTCCGTGGCGACCTTCTCAAGGTGCTGTTCATCCCACCAGTCAAGGAACTTCCCATAGCAGACAAGAGCCTTATCGCATTCCTCCTGCGTGTAATCGGATAGATCTGCCACTTGATTGTTGAGCATACACTCAATCATGAAGTGTGCAATCGTTCCAATGTCAGCGGCTTTGTCCCTTTCCTTTTTGTAGTCCTTGCCTTCCCTGCCAAGGTTCCATGCCCAATGAATTAGGGCGGCAGGATCGTCTCCGATCTTGCAGATTGTTGATCCTCCGGGGGCTTCCGTTCCATCAGCGAGGATGTATTTCTGATGGGGGGCGTTGCGTACGAGTTTTACTTTTTCCATGCCTCATTCATAGGAGGCTTCAATCTCATGGTCAAGAACAAATCTTTCCCAATCTTCATCCGTGGCTCCATCGGCTCCAGTAGCGTTTCCAAGGCCGTTTTGCGTCACAAAGATTTCACAAAGTAATGCAAGTGCGTCAGCCCTGTCTGGCGAGTTTCCTTTTGTTCGCTTCTTCAAATCCTTCTTGCTCTCAAGTAGGGTTCTCTCGTTCTTGAGCGAATAGATTCTCGCACAAAGCTCCCTTGCGGTTTGGTCATCCAATCCACGGAGTCTTCCAGACATGACGATCATCTTGATTTGTCCCCAGAGTTGCGTGACCCTGTTCGCATAGACTTGCTTTGCTGGTCGAGGATCTTCCGTGGAGATGGCATTGTCAGTAGCCGATCCTCCGAAGCTGACCCTGATGAACCCATTCTTCCATCGTTGCTGGATGATGTCGGCAATACCAGCACCACCACCCGTGGCATCCAGAGAAAAATCCTCTGGTCTCACATTGTGTTTATTCAGGAGTTCGATGGTCTTGTCTGCCACCTGATAGAACAATGGATAGTCTGGGCTTTCCTCCAAATGAATTCTCACAACATCGGTGAGGAGCATGGTGAGTTGACCATCCGTTGCCTTGCCAACTTTTGCAAATCGTAGAATACAATCATCTCCGTCCGTGGTGAACGCTGGATCAAGGGCGGCAATGGTCTTCACTCCTCCACCAGTCCAAAGGATTGTCTCACGAGCTTTGCCGTCCTGAATGGTTGCTGAATCAAGGATTGTGTTTCTTGCTCCGCTCTTGCTCCACATACCACGGCAATAGGAGTTCCATTCAAGGCTTCCCTCCCCGAAGTTCTTCTTGATCGTGTCCACATTGTCTTGACCAAATAAATACGGATAGATGGTTTTACCAGCTTTAATGTTGGGAGACTTGAGTCCGTCAAACCTCACGCAGATTCCGCTCTTGGTTTCCCAATGCTCGTCATCATCCCCTATGCTTCCCCACCCCATGCGAGGCTCACAAAACAATCCATGCGGATCATACATGGACGATGCGTTGGCAATGGCAATAAAGTGATAGAAGTCCGTTCCCACCTCCAAGTTAGCCCTAGCTGAATACACGGCCGGGTTGGTCTGTGCCGCCTCGTCCACCATGATAACCATGCGAGGCAAGTGAACTCCCTGTAGCTTTCCTACTGCCTGTTCAACGGCACCAGAATCCACGGCAAGGGCGATGATACTACTCCTGTCATCTCCTCTCTGGAACTGGATCTTGGTCTGTGAGTCCACCACATTAAGTCCGAAGAGGGGAACGGCAGGACGCACGAACCGCATCATTTCAGACCAGATACGACCCCTGAGTGATGGAACAGTCGTACTTGTTAGTGCCACTCGTGTAGCCATAGGCTTTGCCAAATACTCCACCAGAGACAAGAGCGTGAATGTGAATGTCTTTCCAGCGGCGGCACAGCCAGTCACTCCAATTTCATCGTAGCTAGTCCAAGCCCATAGAGCGAGTTCGTTCCAATCATTCCAAGACCTGATCACATCAGGCCACAGCATTGCAATACAATGCTTGATATGCTGGCCTCGTGAGAAACCGCTATAGACAGACGGATCTTTACACGCCACCATCAGCAACTCTATTTCAAGTTGCGTGATGGACGGATACCCGCTTAGATCCAGCCCGTAGGTCTGGAGCTTCAAGGCTTAGAGTCCTCGTAGCTGGGAGCGAATGGAATCAAGACCAGACTTGGGATTGCCCTTGCTTACGCTCTCCTCATCGGAGGATGATCGGGTAATCCTAGCCTGAACGGAAGCGTCTTCCTTGGCTCGGTTCTTGTACTTAGCCAACTCTGCCTCCACCTTAGCCAACTTCTCAATAGCATCCTTAGCGGCAACGGCAAGGAAGGGGGTGAGTGACATATCAACGGAGCTTGCAGTACCCATCATGATGGCTTCTGCGGCTTCACGCCTAGCTCTAACAGCCTTGTCGTGATCCTCGTCACCGATCTCCCTAAACAATTCATTCTTGTTAGCGAGATGTGCCGCTACACGATCAAAGTTCTTCTTGGCACTTTCCATGAACTGCTGGTGGTTCTTTTGCTGTTCCACCTGAAGATCCTGATTAGTCTGGCGATAGTTCTCCAAAGCACCCTCCAGATTACCACGCTTTCCATCAGCATCATTGATAAGATTAAGGAACTGAGCGGCGGCGGCTCCACCACCAAATGACTCGTCGATAAACTCGATACGCTCCTTGCCCTTGAGGGCGAGAGCCTTCTCCGCAATAGATTGATCATCACCAATCTCCTTTGCGAATGTGGAAGCCTTGTCTATCGCTTCACTATATGGTTGCTCATATTTCTCCTTGAATTTTGGGGAACGCTCAAAAGCAGTACGCTCAAGCTCTGCCTCCAGCTTCTCCAACTTATCACGATAAGATGTTACTTCCGTGTCTTTCTCCTTGAGGGAAGCCTCATAAGCCTCAGCCTTCTTGCGAAGCTCGGCAATATTGTCCTCCTTAGACTTCTTCTTGGGAGCCTCTACAGGCTCAGGGTCTTTTGTAAGATCAAGATCCGAAAGATCAAAGCTATCGCTTGATGCGGTTTTCTCAGTAGCCTTTTCCTTGGTCTTCTTTTCCTTCTTAGGCTCCTCTGGCGTGGACTCCACTCCGTCAAGATGCTTCAGGAACTCGTCAGATTCCATGCTAGTGATCTCCTCAATGCTCTGAGGGACTTGCTCACCGCTCTCCACCTTGGAATAATCTACACGCTCGATCTTCGGCTTCTGGTTGATCTGGCGGTTCAATACTTGCTCAAACGACTCAGAGGCTGGCTCTGGCGTGGAGGCAATGATGGGGTCTGCTGGCTGTGTTGTTGGTTCGCTCATAAATTAAAATTCTCCTTGATAGGACGGGTTGATCTCTTCGATTTCTTCTGGAACAACTGCGAGTCCATGAAGATCATTAATGATAGATGCCCTGCCAGCATCGAACCCGAATAGAACATGGGCATTATTTGCACTAGCTACTAGGGCATTGGTGCTTCCCAATACTTTTGCGGCGGTGAGTCCATCCACAACGGATAGAGCTTGTTTCATGATAGGAAGATCAAGGATCTTCTTTAGTTCTGCGGCAAGGGCTGTGTCAGCCCTCCAGTCTGTATATGTCATAGTAGATCTTTTTCAGTCGGCATTTCATCATCAGAGAATAGAATTCCTTCTTCCTCCGCTGTTTCAATTTCATTAAGTGCTTTGATAATGGAGTCGCTATTAACAACTACATTGAATCCACTTACAGCTTCAGCGTGTTCTTGGCAAGCCTTAATTGCCTCTTCTGGCGTGTCGCCGATTCCAATGCAATCACCGATCTCTGGCATCTTAACGCCATCCGTGGGGACGATGTAGCCTTGCCCCTCGATCTCGGCATAGTTACGCCACTTAATCCATTGCCTATCCTCTGGCTTGACGCTTACTGGACACCATCTTTCATTGGCAAAGTCGGAAGTGATGATTGCCAAGGCTCCGTATTTAGCCCTCCATACAGGCTCCACAAGCTCTCCGTTAGCACCAAGCTCCACAATCTCCCCAATATTCTCAATCATCTCCCAATACAGGGCAGATGGAGGTGCAGGGCAACGAGTCGTAAGGTCAATAAGATAGGGTGTCCCGTCCTCCGTTACTCTTACTTCCGTGGAGAAGAATTGTGCATACCCGGATTCCTCAAGGAATGGAGTAAAACAATCGTTAACATACTTTACTGGTTCAGCAACCTTATCGTAGTCCCTCACGCATCCAAGGTATCCCTTGTCCTTAACCTCCACACCGACTAGGCAAGTAGATGGGAATTTTCCACCAACGGAGTATCCGTCATATCCAGCCTCCACGACTGAATCAATCTTATGCTCCACGATGAATGGGAACACCTCACAGGCTCCACCAAGTGCATCCCAAAGCTCGTTCATGCGAGGCTCCACTTCCTTCCAATTAGCAGAGTGGAAGGTTTCTGCAAGCCCTCGGAATCCGCTAATCTTCACATACACATCGTCATTCTCCTCAAGATACTTGCGGAGATTGCTCATGCCAGTAACAAGCTCGCACTTGCCCACGGGAAGCCCAAGGGCTTTCATCGTCTCTTTAGCCCTCCAACGCTGGACTTCCAGCTTCTCTCCTAGTCCTGCTCCCCAGACTTTGATGCCCTGCGAGCGGAATAGTTCCGTAAGATACATAAAGCCAACATCCGGGATAACTACAAAATCTACTGATTGATAATACTCCTCCCAATTATTGACCCTCTCAACATTTTTGAGACCAGTTCCAACAAGTGCTGGCCCGTGCTTGGGAAAGCTCCTGTCTGCATATGGAACAAAGTATTTTACATCATGGTCTTCTGCCAGACGCTCGGCAAATGCCGTGAAGATTCCGTGGTCAATTACAAGGCACTTACTCATTTTCTTCAATCCCCATGTCCTTTGCTTGATTGTCTCTAATTGTTTGGATCAGTAGCTTGTGAGCTAGTGCCAGTTCAGAATCCCTTCCGTGGAAGGTGCGATGGTACAAGTACCTATCGTAGATCAATGCTACGATCAATTCCGTTGCTTCTGCTTTCCCCGCATCGAAGGGGTTCGTTTCCATTTGGTTTGTTTTTAGGGTTGGATTTGTCCGTATTTCTGAGCCACCTTGAGGCGGTCAACCATCAGACGCTGTGCGGTCTTGCGATCCTGCAACTGCATCTGGTGTTGAGCCTTGGCTTGCTTGATCTGGATATCGTTCTGGAGCTTCATCCGATCCAACTGGATCTTGTTCATGGCAACCATAGCCTTCGGGTCTTGCTGTTGCTGACCCTGTTGCTGTTGAGCCATTTCCTGCTCCTGCATTTGCTTCGCCATGCTATTGATCTGATCAGCAACCTTCATAAGTTCGCTGGTCTGCTCATTGAGATTGTTGAACTGCTCATCACGAGTCGGGTCTTCCTCAAGGTATTTCAGGTGAGTGAGAATATGAGGAATAGCGGATTGCAAGACAACAGACACCTGACGAGGATCTGCCTTCTGATCCTGAACACCCTGAACCATGCTTTCGCAGAATTGAAGATGGACGGTGAGATGGACGAAGTGATTTTGGTCTGGGTCAATAATAACCTGACCACCGCTCTGGAACGCATTGTTCTCAAGGGATGAGATGGAAAGCTCGTTGCCATCTGGCTTTGTTTCCTGCGGGATTCCGAATGCATCAATAGCAATCTGACCGCCACCAATAGCGGCAACCGTGGCATTAATAACATTCTTACGGCTGGACTCAGGAAGCTGGGGTAGATATTGAGAAATCTGGGACATAGCCGCAAGTCTGGCGGCGGCACTTCCCTGACCGATAGAGCGAGTAGCCTTGACTGACTCAATGTCAAGCAAAGCTCCAGCAGGGACTCCACGATTCATGCAAGCCTCTTGGAATGCAATAGCCTCATTTCCACCCTGATCCTCTGGAAGGATGTTGGGATTAGCGGCACGGCGATAGACTTCCTTATAGTGAAGATCAAGAGCCTGAAGGTAGATTTCTGCCTTAACATTGGTGAGACGGCTCTTCTCGCCCATCTCGGCTTCAATTTCTTTATTGCCCTTCTTGCGTCCACCACCACCACCAACCATCGGGATGAATGTGCTGATCTCATCAGCTTCCTGACCTTGGAACATAGCCGCTACTTGCATAGCGGAGGAGAGATTTGAACCAACGCTAACCTGAGTTAGGTTCATGCCCGGAGGAAGAATCTTGTAAGGGCCAACTTGTATCGTCTTAATCTTCTCTGCATCAGCCGCTGAGTTGGGCTGGAACATAACAGCAGATCCTACAATAACCCCCTCAAGTAAGGCATTGTTTACACGATTAATGGCTTCTGCCCACTTATAAACCTTTTGTCCTAGTCCCCTAACTCCATGATAATATCCATTTCCAACGCCATTAAGGAAGACCGTGAATGCGTTGGAGAACTTGGAATAACGGCTAGGCATCTCGCATAGGAACTCCGTGGAGTTAAGGCGATCAAAAATATAGTGGGAGATACGACCATCGTATTCCTTAACAAACATATGAGCCACCTTGATAATCTTGCTCTTGGCGTAGGAGTAGTAGAGAGCATTGTTTTTAAGCTCCTTCTGATACCACTCCCAAGGGCGGCGTTGATCCTGCTCGTCAACACGGGCATCCATGATGGCTTGCTGGCACTCCTCGACATTCCAGCCACCACGCTTGGCGGCTTCGGGATTCTCAATATAGCGATATAGTTCCTCGCAATACATCTCATCCAAAACATAGCAAAACTCCCAATCATCTTGATTGACGCTTGCTCCCTTGGGAACCACTAGGCTCCAAGGATCAATAGCTTTAGCCTTGAAATCAGTACCATCAGGCCAATATAAGCAAGCCTGACCATGAATGACAAGTTGCTTGTGTGCGATTTGATGCTGTGCTAGGAAGCCGGGGTTTGTCTTGGCGAGTAGCTTGTGAAACTCCTCAGAGATGGTTCGGCTCCATTCCTCCCTCTTGCTCATGTCTTTTCCATACTGAGTACGGACAGTGGCATAATTGGGAACGGAGGTGAGTAGATCGAAGTAAGGAATAACAGCCGACTCAACTTTTGACTCGGCGTGTCCCCAATTCACATTCACACGATCAGCCTGACCAAGCTCACGAAGCTGTTGGTCATTGTACGGAGCATTACCATCAATGATACCCTGAATCTGAGAACGACGATAAGAAGCAATCTGATCATCGTCGATAAGGGTGTAGAGCATACTACGGACTGACCCTGCATCTTCCACCCTGCTCTTGGGAGGCTTTTCTCCAACATTGGGGTCAATTAGTCCGTAAGTAATCATATTTTAAGAAGTGATTCCGCTTGTGTGATGTCTGGATTTTTAACCCAACACCAGTCAGGTCGCCTTGCAGTTGTCTCACTTTTCTCCCCTGTTAGCAAGAGATTTCTGTTGACATGAACAATGGCTTCATTTTTGCAACCGCAAACGCCACAGCTTTGTAGGTTTGCATCAGAAGGTGTTGACCTACTGCCCTTTACCTTGCTAACCATTTCCCTAATAGCCTGTCCTGTGGCACATCCACCACAGAAGTTAGATGACATATTATAGAAACAACGAGAGCATATTTCAGCCCTTTTGTTAGCTTCGTTTTGATCCACCCATACTTCCTCTCCCTTAACGGCGGCAAGTGCCATTGCTGATAGGGATTTAATACCCTTCAGGATGGTTTCTGCTGATAGTTGGGGCTGAAACCCAACATACTTTTCACCAGAGTAATTGCACCACCCTGCTGGCAACCTCCTGCAAATCTGGTCTTCAACCCTGTCTTTCCAGTCACTAGGAAGCGGAATGGCATTATCCTTATAATGTGCTTCCACCTTCCTGAACAGATCCTCAATAGAAAGTTGCCCTTCCACCTTGAATCCATTTTCAGGAACTGTGAAGGAAAATCGACCCGGAGGGACTTGAGAGATATTCTTTAGCTTTTGAAAGCTCATTACTCGTCAATAATATTTGCGTTGTTTGGATCAAGCAACACCTCTGTGCAATGGTCAAGAGCCATCTTGTATCCATTCATAAAGGCTTCATACATATATTCCTTATGACCATCGGCTGTGCCGTGGTTCTTGGAATAAGTGCGGATACCCTCGGTGTTAAACCAATTCTCAAATTTTTCTGTAGCGTTCATTTGTATATTTCCTCGTCTTCTTCTTCCCAATCATCCCCCATGTCTGGCAAGCTGGAATTTGGAAAAAGCACCATATGCTTCATCAATAATCCCAGCGGCTTCGTTAACTGATTCTTCTGTAAGGTCAATGAAACGAGCATGGAGTATTTCATGTGCCAGCACATCAAGGAGATTGCGAGTAGATCCACGGCTGATTGTGATCCTACGCTTCTCGTAGTCGCAAATTCCATCGTTGGTTTTTCCATCTGTTTTGCCGGGGTATCCATATCCAATACTCCACTTTGAATCATTGATGGTGAGGGAAGCAATCTTTTTGAATTTCATCGTGGCTTATAGGTGTTGAAATAGAACCAGATAGCAACGCCAGTTAAAATGGCTATAAGTAGGTCAAGCATGGGTTTCTCCTTTAGACAGGATCATACCCCTGCGTTCCACATTGATACGCTCAACATCAACGCCATCTCGCTTGATTGTCTCCGACACAAGGCGATAGTCGATATTTCCACGCTTCATGTCCCTCACAACATTCTCCAGCATCTTACGCTGTGATGGTGAGTTCATTTCGTATGGGCCAGCCAACACATGATACTCGTTTGATATGTAGTAGTGGTTCTGGATATGTTTTGGTTCTTGGTTCATTTCTTGATAATTTTGTAGTGTGGTACTGGGTAAGTTTTGTGGCCTGTCTTAATTCTGAATTTTCTTCGCTCTATCTTTTTCTCTTCCATCATCTCGCAGATATTTCTATTTGTTTGAGCTATTTTTAGATTCCATTCCACACAAAGCTCCCTTGCTGTTTTGTACCCCTTTGGAGGTTTTTCTACATCAATGTGGGAATGTTTGGAAATAAGATCAGCCCATTCGTTAGCACTCATATAGGGAGCCTCCATTCTTTGTCGAACTCTCCTCTGGTGATTAGCCACACGGCACTATCCTTTGGCCCGATCTCCCCATAGACTAGCCCTTGTCGCCATCCAAGGGTTGCTCGGCGGCATTTTGCATAGTCCATCTCGCCTCTGCGAGTAAGCGTACCCACGCAGTACCCTGTGCTTTCCTTAATTGTTCTGCCTTCTGCTTGCGACGAGCGATGTGTGTGTCCAAAAATGACTTTGCCGCCATAAGTCTCTGCCATATCCCTAGCCGCATTCTCGTTATATATTGTTCCATGAGTGAAGGTCGTATCTCCAATAACAAGCCTTTGAAAAACTCCGTCATACGGAATCCTTCGGCAACCAATCTCGACAAACACTTTGTCAATATAGTCTGTTGCTTTTTGGGCGGCGTAGGCCACCACAGCGTTGCGGTGATTGAGCATCCTTGGGATTCGATCCTCATGGTTTCCATCCAAGACATGAGTTGGTCGGTACTCTCGCAAGAAAGCAAGCCCTCCATCAATGTCTGGGGCAACTGGCTCTGACTCGTCACTACTTCCAGCCGCACCCGATCTCCAAGCGGTTGTATCACACCAATCGCCCAGATGAACACATATCGTCGGCTTCCACTTGTCTCGCATGGCAAGAACCGCAGAAATTGCAGTAGGGTCAGCGTATTTTCCATGACTACAGGATACGGCGAGGAATCGCTCGTATTTTGTCCCAATATGAGGGGCGGCTTTCGCCGCCCCCTTTGCTTTGGATTTCATTCTCCTAATTCAATTATGGCAATCATTTCGTCAGCCATTTCAAATGCATCTGACGCTATTTCATCTTTCTTCCAACCTTTTTCTAAATCTCTAGTGCAATATGACTGCATAGCCAATCCAGCATAATACTCACGCAATGTCATTCCGTGATTTAACTTGCTTGAAAACGCATATATTTTTTGTTGTTTCATTGTTATTACTCTGTTGGTGTTAATGTGACTAATTCCCACTTGCTAGGATCTTTCTTCCCCGGAGCAACGCCAGCATTCACCAGCGTTCCATTAGCCCCGAAGTCAGTTGCCGCCATGAACAGCTTTTCGTCAAATGTCATGGCCTCAATGCTCTTGCCATTGTCGTTAAACTCAACGGAGTAGAGCGTCCACTTCTTTGCAGAGCCTTCCTTGCTCTGTGCGGCGATCTTGGCTTGCGTGGGCAATACGCCCCTCCAAGTAGCCACAGCGTTTCCTGCTGGCCTCACGGATGGGTTCTTGTCCATCGCCTTTGCTACGGCAGGGCGGCTGGAATCAATGTTGGCTTGGATCTTCTCGCTCTTGGATAGTCCAGTCGAGATGTTTCCGTCATCGTCATCCTCCGAAGCAATACCCAACACGGCGGCTAGGGCATAGCGACGAGCGTATGTGATGGCAGATCCCACTCCCTGTGGCGACTGATCCTTGAGAGGGAGCAGTAGCGTGGAGGTGGTGCTGTAGCCTCCCTTGTGCAGAATGGTAGTCTCCACACCAGCGGTTCCCTCCATGAAGAGTGGCTGTTGCATGACTGCCAAACCATGCTTTGCAAGGATTGGGCGAGTAGCGTCAATGATCGCATCCAAAGGAGCATACTTGCTCTTAAAATACGGATTGGCGGCGGTTTTAGCCACATTGGACAACTCACCAATTGCGGCGACTAGGGCTAGTGAATAAGCCTCTTGTGCTTTGTTTTCGCTCATTATTTCTTGAAGATAAAGGCCAAGAGATTGCCAACCGACACGGCAAGCGTGGCGATGAGCAGGATGGTGGATGAGAGGATACGAGCCTCAAGCTCGTAAATCTTCTCGCTGATTTCGTGATCCCACACGATACGAAGCTCGGTGGTTGTTTCCTCCTGCTTATCGCAGGGCTTCTTGCAGGGTGTTGTGACAACAACTTGATCTTGAATTGGATAATAAACGACCGCCTCTTGTCCTAGCCGTTGATTGATAGATTCATTTATTTTTTTGCACATTTGAGGCCAGAACATAGTGTCTTTAACCCCACTTGCCGAATGCGGAATGGACACTTTCATCACCCCATTTGAATATGACTCAAAACAAAAGTCTTGAATCAATGCAAATTTGATTGGGGAGTATTGAATCAGGTTATCAACTGTTTCTTGCCATGCTTTTTTGGCAACTGCTTTGGTTATGTTTTTCATGGGTGTGTGTTTTTGGTTATCCCCTCTCGTCAGCCTCAATCATTGAGTCGTCGATGAAGGAAATTGTTTCGTCTAGCGTGTTTCGGATGGACTCAAGAGTTTCAAGCAGAAGCTCCACTTTGTCCTCTGGAGACAATGGTGCTGGTAGTGGGGATTTGCTCATTTGAGGCAGAGCCAGATGAAGTTGACTGCTCCGAGGAGCGTTGCCACCGCAATAGCGTAGAACATGACTTGCTGGCGTTCAGCAAGAAAGCAGATAGACTCGTCTGTGTAGTTGAGGCTGTGTATGGCGTTATCAATGCGTTGGCTGATAAGTGCGATTTCATTGCAAGGCTTGGTGGTCTTGGTGGTTTTCTTGACTGCGGTTTTTGGTTTGGTGTTTTTCATAACGGATGTTGTTTTATTGGTTGGGCTGACTGATGGCAAGAACTATTTTTGAAAAAGTTTCTCCATGATCGGAGCCAGATAAACACTAGCTCTGTCGGATGGATACTCCGTGAGGCAGAAATTTACGGCGGCGATGAGGGAGGCTTGCTTCAGCTTGATTTCAACCATTCTATCATAGCAGTCATTTTCATCTTCTGGTGTGGTGGGATTGTCCTCCTCGTCCCACTCGTATCCTAGGATGGCTCCAGTTGGAAAGCGGTATCCTACGGCGTGGAGAAAGCTCTCAAATGCTTCTATGCACTCTGGTAGCGTGGACTCCTCGCTGATGGTGATGTTGACGCATGGTGAAGATATTCCTTCAAGTGGCGTGATGGTGAATGTGTGTGGTGTGGTTTTCATTTTTGTTTGAGCTTCTTGATCTCGTCGCGGAGTTCGTAAGATTCGTGATACCCGCCTTTTAGGTTGAGAAGATTGCAAGCTCGGTTTGCTATATCCTGTAGCTTTTCATTCTCCTCACGGAGCCTTGCGACTTCTTTCTCTTGTTTGATATATGCCTGTTTGCATTTCTGAGCCTTTGAAGTTTCATCACGGTAGTGCTGATGCCAGTTTTTAGCCTCCTCACGGAGCCTTGCGACCTCGTTGTTGGTGTCATTTGTTTTCATTCATCCCTTCTACGACTGCATCCGCTGGATGGCAAGAACTATTTTTGAGCTTGACACGATTTTCTAAAACCCCTTATGTATCCCCATACTGCTCCTGCGGAGAGCCTACGATAACCCTGTTTCTTTTGAAAGATCATCAACTCTAGCCAACCATCCTTTCAAGAATTTCTTCAATACTGTCTTCTGCTCTGCGAGGCGATTGTAAAAGCCTCTACGCTCGTTTTGAAACTTCTTTGGATCTCTTCCAGATAAATTCAAAAACTTCAAAGCTCTAGACAATCCGCAATTGACACACGCATCAAAGAAGATCCAGTCGAGCGGGGATGGGAGATGATCGCAAGCGTACTTGAGCCATTCGCTCCAATACACAGAAATTGCTTCCTCTTCAGTAATGTTTTTTATCTCAAGATTGGGATGTGATCTCTTATCTATTCCCCATCGAGTCTCGCCGCCGGGATCGTCTGGATCATTCTCGTAGCTTGTTCCCTCATGCTCCCAGAGGAACGGAATAACCTTCGTCCTAAAGTATTCCGTCATCGTGCCACCTCGACTTCTGGATACGCTGATTCACAACCATGTCTGGAGCCTCGGCGTTGCTATCCACCTTCACATCCTCGCTCATGTGCTGGAGTGCGGATACTGCCTTCCAGTCCATAGCGGCCTGTCCCGTGATTAAAGTTGTTGCGGTGGCTCCAAAGAAAAGAACAACGAGGTTGGCGAGTTCCACGATGTCCTTGGATGCCTCTGCGTGGAGGACAATGAGAGTAGCAGAGACAGCAAATACAAGAAGAACGCAACTGCCAGCCAACAAAGCGTAGATCGCCTTTTTGCTCTCCAGCGGCTTTTGGGACAACTTGTTCTCAATTATTGATTCTTTTCTCACTCTAGTCCGTATCCTTTTAGGTCTTGGACAATCTTCTCCATAGCACCTACTGGTTTTCCATATTTTGGTGACTCTGCTTCTTCGGCGAACAATGGCTTTCCTTCCTTCATCCTGCTCTTTGCAAAGTCCACGGCCTTTGTGCGAATTGACTTCATGATTGGATGAGCATCATCAAGCTGGTCTTCTGGCGTTGCAAGAAGGTGATTGATCTCCTTTTTGCTCAAGGTCGGAACCATCAAGGGAACACTCAAATATTGACCATTCTCACTATCAATCAGCTTGTAATCTTTGTGCTTTTCTGGGTCATAACCAACTTCTTTTGGGGTTATGCCAATAGAAATTTCACTTGAAAAACCTTTAGGGTTGTCTTGTCTTTGTAGCAATCCAAGATACCCATAACCTTTTAATGATCCATCCTCTCGCACATCCCTCATATTAGGACTCCACCTGTCGGGGGAAATGAATTTAGGCTCGTCTTTAAGGAAATCGACAAACCCTGCTGGCTTTAATTTAGGTGGCGTTAAATCCATACTACAAAAGAAATCGCCATGATGTCTTGATTCCAATATAAACCACTACGCACAAGATTGCAGAAAGTGCAATCAAACGCCATGTCCATAGCTCTTTAAGAGCCTTGTCCTGCTTTTGATGCCAGTATGCGGCATCGTTTTGAGCCTTGGCTAGATCCTTGGACTGTTGGTCAACTTGAGCTTGGTAGGTGTCTACTGCGGCGTTTAGCTCCTTAATAACCGCATTCCCTGCGGGAGTTGTGACGAGAGGCTTGAGCTTTTCAATGCTGGTCTTCACCCCAACAACAGAGGGGGCCGTGTAGGAAACCTTCTCGTGGGAGGCACACCCTGCCAGCAACAGGGCGGCTAGGATGGCGATACTCTTCATTTTAGGAGCCGCTTAACCCCAATATAGATGGCGATAAGACCAGCGATGAGGGATACCAGCAGGGTCATGTTCTGCAACCAAACATGGGTAGAGTTGAAGAAAGAGACGACGAGAGTCACCAACGAGACGATGGCACTTGTAGAGCCTACTTCAGCGTTGGAGACCACATGGTTGCTCATGACTTCTTAACTTTGTTTGCAAAGGGAAATAGAGCAAGAATCCCTGCGGCAATGTCTTTTCCAAGAAGCTCGGATACACGCTTGTCCGTATCGGCATCAGTAAATTGACCAACGCTGGAATAAGGAGGAGTTGTAGTCTGATCCCAAAGAACCAAACTAACATTCACTCCCTTGATACGAGCAACTGCCTGTTGTTGGGTATTATCGTAGTTTACGCTGTAGTCGATATTTGTAAGCGTAATAGGCTTGATGGCCTTACCATTAACAGGTGCAGGAGCGATAATAATAGGTGAAGATAATGTAATCATAATTTTAGATGTTAATAAACCAAGGAAGGTTAAGCAATCTGGAAATCATTCCTCCTCCTCCTCCAGCAATATTTACGGTCATTGTATTAGATCCATATGACGCTCCAGAAGTAAGTTTTCCAAGTGAGTTGTGATTAAATGACGCAACTAAAGAAGCAGAAGATGTATAATTAGCATTTCCGTGGATTGCAGATCCATCGTTATATGCAGTTCCACTAAAAGTAACATCAGCATAAATAATAGCATTTGTTGTCCCGTAATTTCCATTTCCACTAAATACAATACCATTGGAAACAGTTAATGTGATATTAGAAATATATCCATTATTAGCAGTAATTGAATTAACAAGAATGGCATCCCCTGTGTTTGCGTAGATACCTGTATCTGGAGCGATAAACACATTTGTTGAAGCATCTGGAAGTTGCTGGTAGCCTACTGAATTAATGGGGCGTGTGGTATATGTTTCATCAGACCACCAATTTGCCATATTAGCAAAATCGCCATCATCAGCACCACCAGTAGCTTGATCGTTAAACCATTGCGGGCTTATTGCGGGCCATCCAATATAGGTTACTGATCCACCAACAGTTCCCCCAATAGGGAATTGACCATTTCCTCCATCATAGTAAATAGTGGCATTACCAAGGATTGATCCAAAAGCCCTAGAGCTATCACGCATTACCACATTGCCATCAACAACTGATGTTGCGGTAAGTTGTGAGGAGTCATGCATTGAAACTCCATCAGTAGTCGTTCCTGCAAAGATAGAAGTACCCTGCATATTGACCACGCCAGTAGATTGAAGTGTTAGTCCTGCACCAAAGTTTGCCGACCAAAAACTAGCAGAATAACAAAAACATTGGTCTGCCCCTTGCGTGTTTTGGGTTACTTCTTCATAAAGATTAACTGCATTGCCATTATCTGGAAGAGCCGTAGCTTGAATAGTAAATCCAGAATCCTGCCACCAGTTTAGAAGGTTGCCCCAGTCTCCATCAGCTTCAGCATTATTGTAATAAAGTGCAACACCAAAAGGATAAGTTAATCCAGCATCTTGATTGTATAGTTCCGTTACTTCTGATTGGGACAAAGCTCGGCTCCAAACGCCTACTTCGTCAATCGAACCAGCAAATGAAGTATTATAAGTACTTTCGAATCCAAATGAATAAGTTCCAGATAAATCCGTTCCCTCACTCCCTGTTCCAACAGGTGATCCATTTAGATAAATTGATATATTTCCGCTTTCCCTAGTGAAGACATAATAATTCCATGCAGTAGCATCAGTTGGTGCTGTTGAACTTGTAGCTAAAAATGTTCCTCCATAAGAAGCAACAAAAGCTCCATTGTTCGTTGGAAGAAGATATAATTCAACACCTTGTGAACCAGAAACAGGGCCAATAAAAAAACCAACATTTGTTGGATCAACTTTACCCCATAAAGAAATAGAAAAATCACCAGAAAAATCAAATGGCGTTGTAGTTGCCAAATTAGATCCGTCACCACTAAATACAGCATCGCCCCCAATAAGACCAGTACCAAGAGCTACTGTTCCAGTTTGAGATAATGTATAACCATTACCAGTCGAGTCAACAATGCTGACCCCGCCAGAACCATTATTATTAAGATTCCAGTAAGCTAAAATGTTATCCGTAAGTGCCATTAGCTACAAGAATTAGTCTTGAGCAACACGAGTCAACGCACCATTTCCATCATATTGCAGATAGACATAGTAAACTGGAGTTCCGTTTAGCTTAAAGGTGATGTAGGTTGGCTTGGTAGGATACGAGCTATTCTGATACTGAAGAACAACATCGTTATAGGAGGGGATGTCAAATCCAGTAGTAACCTTGGTTTGGATTGAACCAGCCGCCTCTAGGATTCGGCAAAGAGTGAGGTCGGAACCATCAGAGGTGGAAGAATAAACAGGGGTGAAATCTCGGCTCATAGTAGATGATTCTTAATGGCTTTTATTAGCCAATGCAAGGGATTTAGTCCATCTCCTCGTCGGGAGAAGCCTGTTCCTCTGGGGTCTCCTGCTCCATAGAGGCAGATCCCTTCTTGTCCTCCATAGCACCAAGCTGTTCCTTGATGGCATCCTTGGCTCCCTTTGGCTTGTCAGCCTTGTCCTCCTTGGAGGCGATAAGGGTCTTGTCCTGCCCGATAGAGAGGATGTGGATCTTGCCATCCTCAATCTTAAAGCCAGCGATCTCGGAAAACTCGTTGCCGTCCTTAACTCCATCTGGAGCAGAAAAGCCTTTGGGGATAGGGAAGGATAGTGCCATAATTGGTAGTATTAAGAGATATTATAAATTAAGTCAACCTATAATTAATATGGCTGGGTCATAAAGACCATCGCCTTTTTAGGAGTTCCGTTAACGCAAATGTCGATTTCATGCCAAGTTGCACTAATTTTATCTCCATCACCTCCCTTTTGGGGAACATCCAAAACAACATCTTCCCCGCTTTCGTTGTCTTTGATGGTAATGTTTTGAACTGATACTTGACACTCGTTGCTTTCGTTGTCAAACAAACTAATTCCAAGTGTCGGATTTTGTGAAGACGGGTTGGCTGTTACATAAATTGTTCCAGCGGGGGTAGATGCAGTAAGTCCATCATGAGCAATTGTAATGTCTGTGTTGTTGGACGAGTCTTCATATTTAATGCCATCTCCACCAATAGAAGTTGTAATTGAATCCTTCTCAACCTTTACCCCATTATCGTCAATAGATGTGGTTGTACCTCCTTTTTTTGCCTCAATTCCGCTGGATTTAATTGAAACATCCGTTCCTCCGTTTGTAACCTTCAATTCAGACGATGTTATATTTACATCTGTATCTCCAATTGTGGCACTTAATTTATCGGATGTTACATTAACTCCTTCCGTGTCTACTGTGATCTCTGAACCATTGTTTACAACACTTAATTCAGTATCGTTAAATGTTATAGAATTACCCTGTGATGTATTAACAGAAAACTCCCCACTAGAATTAAGTGACGCACTTCCTCCATTATTAGATGTTGCTGAAAATGTAGTTGAATCAACAGTAATATTTCCCGATGAAGAATTTACAATAAAGTTATATGGAGTTGCTGATATAGTATTTCCATTTGCATCATTTATTTCCAAATTTGATGGAGTTAATGAGAAAAAAGCACCTGTTGATGAATAAGCATTAACCCCACTAGCCGTGGCATTAATATAATTGTTATCATAATTTATATTAAGACCTCTGGAAGGAGATGCATTTAACGATCCACCAGAAGCTGGGACAAAAATCAATGACGATGGGTTTACATAAAAACTATCACCACTATTTGCATTAAGATTTATTGATGATGGACTAATTGATATTGAACCAAAGCTATCAGATATGCCCAATGGATTAGGAATATTAGCCGCAGTTCCTTGAATGCCTTGTGGCCCTTGAGGGCCAGCTATTCCTTGATCTCCCTTATCTCCTTTTGGGCCTCTTGGCCCTGTATTTCCCTGTGGGCCTGTAGCACCTTGCTGACCAGTTGCACCGGGCTGTCCAGTATCTCCTTTATCGCCCTTTGGCCCTTGAGGGCCAGCAATGCCTTGGTCTCCTTGAATTCCTCTTGGCCCTTGTGTGCCTGTGTTTCCTTGAGGGCCATCTTCACCTTGTGGGCCTCTGATAGAAGGGCCAGAGTCAGTCCAAGAGCTTACGCCCCAAATCCAAAAATGATTTGTATCAGTAGTAATGTAGGCATCATTTTGAGCGTTGCCAGTTGCAGGAAGAGATGAAGAAGTTGAAACAGATCCCTTAAAATTAAATCCCCTTCCAGTCTGCCCTTGAATGCCTCTGATACCTTGAATGCCTTGAATCCCCTGCTCTCCACGATCTCCTTTTGGGCCTTGAACTCCTTGAATACCTTGAATTCCAGTATCTCCCTTTTGACCTTGAGTTCCTTGATCCCCTTTATCTCCCTTGATCCCTTGGATTCCTTGGATGCCTTGTGACCCTGCATCACCCTTGTCACCTTTAGGGCCAGTCGCCCCAGTCGGGCCTTGAGGGCCAGTAGAACCAGCGGCTCCAGTAGATCCAGCATCTCCCTTATCTCCCTTTGCTCCTGTAGCTCCTGTAGCACCAGTCGGCCCTTGAGGCCCTTGAACTGATGCACCATTATCTACCCATGAAGATCCATCCCATATAAAAAAGTGATTATTATTTAGGGTGATATATGCATCTCCAACAGAATTGCCACTTGACGGCAAAGATGATGGATTCGCCACAGACCCCTTAAATGTAATTCCGTGACCAGCTGGCCCTTGTAGGCCTTGTGGCCCAGTAGCTCCAGTAGGCCCAGTCGCTCCAGTATCGCCCTTTTCTCCTTTAGGGCCAGTAGGCCCAGTCGCTCCAGATGATCCTGTAGGCCCAGTAGATCCAGCAGGGCCAACATCTCCAACATCCCCTTCCGTACCTTGTGTTCCTTGCGGCCCTGCAAATCCAGTTAAGCCCAAGGCTCCTTGAGGCCCACCACCTCCCTGTAGGCCTTGTGGCCCTTGTGGGCCTTGTGGCCCTTGCACACCATTCAAAATTGTTATTTGAACAGGCTCCTGCGGAGTAACGATAATGCTTACTGGATCAGACATGGGAAATAGCCAAATGAATAGTGCAATTACCTTCAAGAACTCTAATACGAGTATTGTCAACCAATGTTACTAAAACATCATATTTTGCGTTTACTGGTGGATTAATAGCTTGGCTAGTAGCCCCTCTTAAATAAATATTAAACTTACCATTAACTCCATCTGTGATAAGTGAAGTGAATGTTGCAATAACAGGAGCGTCCCAAGAAGTCCTAATCTGTGAAAGGATAGTGGCTCCAGTAATATCAATTGGATCTCCAACTGCGTCCTGCACAGTTAGATCCAAGGCAAAATCTGACCCCTGCAAAATAGTAATATCGTAAGAAGCAATAGCCATTGTCAGTAATTAGTAATGATTTTATTCAGTTGGGTCAATACAAAAGAAAAGCCCCCTCCTTTCGGAAGGGGCTTTCTTTGAGTACCTAATCAGCTATTAGCTGTTGGTGCAAGTAACGCTACCGAAGTCGTTCGGGCAACGCTTGTGGAGAACCACACGACCGAGCCAAGGCTGGAGAGGGCGGCTTCCGCTCTGGAAGATAGCCAACCAGCGACCGATCTTACCGAGGGGGTTGACAGTCGTATCACGAATGTTCAGCCAGAAGAACTGGCCGCTGTAGTAATACGGAAAATCGTCAAACGCCGCACCGGGGATGTTCGGCCCAACCTGCTGGACTGCCTCCTCATACACATCGGGGTGGAAGATGTATGCGGCTTCAATCGGAGCGGTGTTGTAGGCAGGATTCGGAACCCACTTGTAACCAGTCTGAGCGGCCTGTTGCACGAAGGGATAAATCTGCGTGTAAGCACCACCAGAGTAGGTGAAACGAGGAACCTCGAAGTCGATCAGGTGATAGTAGCCACCGAACGAACGATCCACACCAAGGGGAGCGACAAGCTCCGAAGGGGTGGCATAACGAATGTCCTGACGGAGTTCGCTGTTGTTACGGATGAGCTGACGGCTGGTCTCAGGGCTGGTGATCAGACCGAGGACAGCTGCACCATTCTCACGACCGAGGGGGTTGTGACCAGCACCATCACGAATAAGCTGAACACGGATGGTGTCTAGCTGATCCTGAGCAAGCTGGAAGGTAGGAACGGGAACGGTGTTCAACGCACCGCTGTATTCCGTGGTGTAGCCAGCCTGAACCTTGGGAACGAGTCGCATATACTCAGTACGGCGGCGGTTGTCGAGAACCGTCTTGGTAAGCTGGGTAAGTTGCTCCACGGTCTTGGAAACCTGAGACTCGATTTGGAACGAGGTCTTGAGGTCATCCAAGCAGATGCAAGGGGTTTGGTAGCTCTTTGTCTGGAGATTCCAGTTAGCAACGCTCTGACCGAAGGACAGATCATTGGTAGTAGGGACGCAACCAGAGGAGGAGGTTCCGTTAGAGGTGGAGACATTGCTCCAATCCGACTCAAAAGAGCCAGAAAGAACACGCTCAACCGTGATTTCGTTGAGGGAGGTTCCCATACCGAGGGGGAACTTTCCAACACGAGTCAGGCGACCCCAAGGGGACTCGACCTGATAACGCTGTTGGATGTCAACTGAGAAGCGACCAGTCTCCCGCTGGAAGAGGTCGTTAACTGTAGAACAGGCGATAGCCATAATAGTTTATAAAATAAGTTTGTTTGGTTTAGTTATGACAAGGCGTTGTGCCTTGTCTTGCTTTTTGGAGAGGCGAAACCTCCTACGCCTAAATTCTGGTTGCGACCCCAGATACGCTATATGCCAGCAACTACAGCTTAATATTAATTAAGTCAACAGGAATTATCTACTTTTGTAGCATTTGCTTCAAAATCTGGCAGTTTTCGAGCGTAATCAATGGTGCAGTCCACCTTACCACCTTCCATCCAAGTTTATGGGCTTCCCAGTATTTCTCTGCGTCTTTAAGGAATCCACCTCCTCTTGCGTGGCGACCTCCCCATGCACCGCCTTCAATCTCAATAAGAGTGAGGCTATCGTGATGGGCGTAGTCAGACCTCCACTTGCGAATTGGATGGAAGCGATACTCCACCTCCAGAGACGGCCCTTTTACTGCCGCCCACAGCAGATCGAACTTTCTTTCGAGACTGCTTGGAACCCTTGGTTTTGGCGAAGACACCTTCTTGGCAGAGCCGTTCCGTGATTTCCTTTTTGGCTTTTCTGGATTGTTTTGCATGATTGATAATAGTAAGAAGTGCTTCTTCAATATGATTGTCCTTTGTTTCATGAGGCTTGCTCTCACAGGAGCCACCCGTTGCAAGATCTCCCTGCACACCATTCGGAAGTAAACCATCGTTAAATAACACGCCCAATTTATCAGGATGGTATACGACAGCAAGTGAATTTACGCAATCGGGAGTTACAACATCACGCCTCCACTTCTTATCTGGAATCCAATCATGCTGGATTAGGTCGGTACGAGCCATCTGCGGAACCACATTCCCAGCGGAAGCAATGTCCCAAGCCGTGAACTCGTTGTTAAAGAGAGAGGGGGCTAGTCGATGTAGATCCCAATGGTAGACTGCAACGCCGCTCATATGATCGACTCCATTAGGCATGATGCCATTAATGCCTACAAAGTCTCCCATAAAGGGCTTGCCGCAAGAGGCATAGGCGGCGGCAATTTTATCAATCCAATCTGGAGTGAGGGGAATGGCATCTGGCTCCATCCACAGGAATGGTTCCTTGAGTTTCATGGAAACCAACCAGCAGACTTGTTCAAAGGCTAGGTTGCAAGAGATAGGCCAACCAGTCTGCACATGGGTGCAGTTCTCTATGATAATCTCTCCAAATACGCCCTGTAGCGTGTCTTTGATGCCTTCGGTACTCACACCCCTTACTGGAGCTAGGATGAGTTTATGGGCTTTATAGGAGCCTAGTTTAGCCACATGGCTTGCCCAACGCCGCATCTGGGCTAGATCACCATCGTAATAGGAAATTGCTACAATCATTTCAATCCGTCTTAACTACCTCAATAGCACCCCACTTGTCAATAGGGCATTTTGCAGTAGCCATACGGAGCTTGGCTTGAGTGGAGCATCCGCACTTGGTGCATTTCCCTGTATTGCCAAAGCCCTTCTGATCCCAGAACTCGCATCCTTTACAAGTCGCAAGTCGTGTTTCTAGTTGTTCTTTTGTCACTACAGGAAACCCTTTGTCAGCCCAATGAACGGCAGAAGAGGAAAGTGAAGAAATCTTTTGTGTTATGAATCGGTTATTTACCATGAAATAGTAAATGTTGCTGTAGCCCCTAGTTCATAAGACGTTGCTTCAAATGGCACTCCATTTTGAGGTATGATTCCTGTGTAATAAACATCAAATCCAGCCCAGCAAAAATAATATTCTGGCGGCATAGCATCCGACAAACTAATTCTTAATTTTGAATTATCGCAATCCAGAACCCAAGTGGCAGTAAAAGAACCGGGTATAAAGCAAGAGTGAGGTGTTCCAGATCCAGTTGAAACCCCGTTATCCCAAGAAAAAAATGAAATAGAATCGTTCATTGCCATGCCCTGCGGTGCAGTTCCGCTAACAGTCATTTGTAATGTTGGTTGACTTATAATTGCGTACAACTCTCCACAAGGATTACAAGGCCCACAAGGATATGTGCCAGTATCAGAGCAGTTTCGTAATTCAATAGCCATATTAGTAAGGAGCTGTTCCCAATACCTTCATTTTCTTTGGAGTTCCGTCAACGCAAATGTCGATCTCCTGCCAAGTTGCGTCTCGTTGCTCCGTACCGTTGCCGGGATCATTAATATTTAAAGTTGAATTTGAAGAAATAAAATGTATCAGAACTCCAGTTAAGCTATATGTTGCGTCCTGTGGATTACTAGCTGTTCCACTAAATTTTAATTTGTCTACTTCTAGTTCACACAATGGTGTATTAGGTAAAAGATTAACCAAACCTAAAGTTAATTTTTCGTGTTGAAGATATGTTCCAACTTCTCCGTCATTATTAATTGTTAATTCAGAAGATGAAAAAAATGATTCATCACCATTAGATTTATGTAGAGTAAGTTGACTAGGCTCATAAGTTCCAGAATCACCAGCAGGAGTTGTTATGTGAAGTGCTGATGTAGAAAGATACGACTGGTTTGATGTTGCATTATCAACAATAGTTAACTGATTCCCCTCATAAACACCGTGACCAGCACTTGATGTTATATCAACAGCAGATGTGGATATGTATGTCTGATCTCCTGTCCCTGCATCAGTTATAGTAAGCTGATTAGCCTCATATGTGGCATTGCTACCATCTGATTTTGAAATATAAACCTCTGGAGTTCCAAGTACCGACACATAAGATCCATCGGAATTTGTTACTGTTGCTTGAGACCCATCTCCATCACTCTTTAACAAAAAGCTAGTTGAGTCATCGTCTACATATCCATAAACAGAACATTCTCCATTTGTGCTATCCTTTTTAAGCTCTATATATTCTTTATTATCTTGGCTTTTTATGTAAAGCTGTGTTGTTTTAGATGAACCATTTAAGTTGACATTAAAATTCTCAAGCTCGTAAATTGCGTTTATTTTCCTTGGATCGGCAAACAAAGAATAAACAAATGAACCATTGCTTCTATCAACAACAACTGCTTTCTCTGGATAAATATCCTGTGCAATATTCTGGTTAACAATTGTATATACGCCGCCACCATAAGCAACTTCGCCAATAACAATATGCTTGATGTCATCTGTATCATCTGGAACAGGATTTGCAAATCCTATTGTCCTGCTATTAATTCTTCCATTTCCATCAAATGTTACAATCAAATAAATAAATGAGTTCCCCGGCTCAAGAAGATAATCATCTCCTTGAGTCATCCCGTTTGGTGGAACACCATCTATTTCACCATACTGAATTCTAATCTTGCTTACTTGCGTTGTCCCGACTGTTACTGAAACAACAGTTAAATGAAATGGATATGTTACAGCCTCTGGTATTGATTGATTGGATATTGTTTGTCTTCTTTCTGGAAGTTTTGGTTCCGTAGTCCATATTGGAGCAAATGATCCACCCAATCCTATTCCTTGTGCAAAAGTTGTTTTTGAGCTTGGTATAGGCCCAAACCCCGAGAACTCTGCTTTTACATCTTTTATATCCATATTACTTTAGAAGAACAAGCTGTTGGACAACACGCCAGATGTTAGCCTTCCAGTAATCTGCCTCAAATGCAATAAGTTGGTATGTTCCAACTAATGCGTTATATTGATCTGCTGTAGTTGAGGAAACAGGAACATTATATGTTTCGTTTACATAACCATGAACAGGATCATTTGAAGCCGTGGTAAATGTAATATAAAGACCAGAGTTAGTTAGTGCATCTGGAATGTTAACCTTAAAGAAATAGCCATCATAATACACATTGATCGCAATAGGATCAAACAGAGTATAGGACGGAGTAGGCTGACCATACTGGTAGCTAGTGATGTGCTTAAACACAGTTTGGTAGCTTCTCTTTGCCCTCATTACTGGAGTCACGCTCACATTGATGTCCCAATTCGGCATCTGTGGTGCAGACACATTAAACCCAGTAACAAGGTTGGGAGAGGCATAGGCACCAGTTCTATATTCAGTACGAGTGGCTGGAAGCTCTGAAATTCTTGATACAATTCTTACGCTCTTCCACGCATCAATTGGTTCGTCTTTATATGCAATTATTCCATTAGTAATTGATAATGGAGATGATCCTTCTGCGATAAGATCTTTTGTTGTATGAACAACAAGACCAAGATCAGCATCATATTGATACCCATCTAATGTTTCTGTTGAGTCATAAGAAGCATTGGTTAGTTTTGCCTTTGCAAGATCTATGGGGGATTTATCCAGCTTTACAGTTGTTGTGGTTGGATTTGGTAAAGCAGATCCATATGACACAATTGATTCAGCTGTTGTAATAAGTCCAAATTCTCCGATTGTTTTTCCATCAAGCTCAGTAGGGCCACTAGATGTTGTTGTTACTTTCTTGGATTTATATGAATCAATAGGCGTAACTTCAGATGAAAGAACAGTTTCAGAAAGATTGTCTGCCGAAGATCCGTATGTCACAATAGATTGCTCAACAGTTGTTGTACCAAGCAATCCTTCTTTTTTTGCCACTCCCCCAAGAAGCGTTGGGCCAGTAGCCGTGATGGTGGTCTTCTTGCTTTTTGCGGAATCAATAGGAATAACAGATGATTGAAGGATAGTAGTAGAGAGATCATCTGGTGTTGAACCAGCCGCAACAATGCTTTCAATGGTTTCTGTAATTCCCAACAACCCTGCTTTTTTATCATCTCCAGTAAGAGATGTTGGGCCTGTGGCAGTTGTTGTTGTTTTCTTTGATTTTGCAGAATCAATTGCCGTTACTTCAGAAGACAGAACAGTTGTAGAAAGGCTGTCAGGAGATGAGCCAGCCGCAACTATTGATTCAACAACTGAAATCTCACCAAGCAGACCGCCCTTTTTTGATGGACTAGCAAGGCTAGTAGGCCCAGTAGATGTTATGGTAGTCTTCTTGCTTTTTGATGAATCAATTGCCTCAACAGAAGACGAAATTACAGAGGTAGAAAGAGAATCTGGCGACGATCCATATGCAACGATGGATTGTGCAATAGTTGTTTCACCTAGCAATCCTCCCTTTTTTTCTTTGCTGTCAAGCTCTGTAGGGCCGCTAGATGTTGTAGTACGCTTCCTGCTCTTGGTTGCAGTAAGTGCATCAACAGAGGACTCAAGAACAGTAGTGCTTAACGCATCTGGTTCTGTGGATGGAGGAACAATATCGTCCGTGGTCGATGTAGTGCCAAGAAGTCCAGCCTTTTTTGCCTTGGTGAATAGCGTAGTATATCCCTCAACTGTTCCAGTAGTCTTTGTGCTTTTAACAGAATCTACTGGCTGAACGCTTGTCTGCGTGACCAGCAATCCATCTGCGGCTGGTGCTGTTCCTGCAACCACAGTCTGTGTGGTGATTGTCTCAAGATCCCCTCTTTCGTCTAACTTTTGCCCAGTAAGCACAGGGCCGGGGATTGTCTCATAAACTCTCTGAACAGCCACATAACGAGAATGAAGCGGATTATCATCGCCAAGCTCCACCTTCTTTTGTTGGGCAATAATTTGATTGCCGCCAAAGATGGGATCGTGAGTTCCTAGTGCCACAGTCTCATATTGGCTACGAGGAACAATATAGGTGCGGCTAGTAATGGGATATGCTGGATTGTTGGCACTATAGTCCAATCCAAAGTTCCATGCATCTTGAGATGCCAAGGTTCGGTCATTGGCATAGTAGTTGTAAACAAACTGACCAGTCTCGTCTGGCTTCTGATAGACAAGATACAGAGTAGAAGGCCACTTGTTAGCGTCCCTCTTGCTATAGGTGATTGATCCGTCTAGCGGCTGTGGATTGTATGGGCCTTTCTCTGTGCTAACTTTCTCAACAAGGATGATATGTCCATCCTTCGTATAGAAGTCTGGTACATTGGGGGTGGGGTATTGAGGTACGCCCCACTCCAAAGGAGGGTTGGGAAATCTAGGTTGTTTGGAAGTTGCCATTATCGTAGCGGAATATCGTTGCGGAGGAATGGTATAGATTCCTGCATAACTTGCAATACATTTTCAGGAACCCTCTTGTTATACTTTGGAGCCACGGCAGTATTTGCAACATCCCAGAAGCTAGTCCAGTCAACTGGTTGTTCAAGATCCATCAGGTCTGCCACATATTTTGATGCGGCTGGAATGTATGGCTGGAAATACACTTCTGCAAATGTTTCTGCCAAACGATCTCTAGCATGAGCGATCTTCTCAACCTCAAACATGGATTTAACAAACGGAGCTTCCTCAACCAGACCACCCGCTGTTTTTACTGCCCCCCATGCAATTTCTGCTCCCTTTTCGTACCAAGGCATCGTCTCTTCTACATGGTTTTTCCAATAGCGGCTCATAGAAGCACCAATTTGCAAGCAAGCAAACAATGGATTTTCTAGAAGGTTTCTTGGAAGTGGCTTATCCCACCAAGGGAATTTAATCTGACCATATTCCAATTCTCCCTTTTCTTCTCCAGTCATGTAAATACCACCAATGTTTTCTTCAAACACAGCACCGACAACTATCATAAAAGCACCAGCCGATCCACGCTTTAACTGACGCATGATTAGATCAGCCTCCTCTGGGGAGATTTTATCAATTCCTTTATTGACTGCCTTAATAATATTAAGTGTGGCTGGAAGAGTTCCAAGTGCGTATTCAAATGTTTGAAAAATAATGTTTGTTGGAATCCTAACAATCGGCAATGTTTGTTTTAATCCAAAAGCAATTGTTTTCCCAAGCATCCCTTCACGCTCAAGTTTTCTGATTTGACTATTATAAATATTAACTACAAAGTTGTCGCTTTTAAAAATTGAGTCATTACCATACGCAAATGCGGTTAATTCAGCCTGTTGCTTGACAGCCTCGCTATGCGGATCTTCTCCCATACGCTCTGCCCATTTAAGGTAGCGTCCATAGGCCATGTTGTAGTTTGCAACCCTAGTTGGATTCTTAACAGCTTCGTGAAGCCTCCCCCACAATCCCATCCAGTTTTGAGGAATATCTGTTCCTTTGCCAAATTTTAAATCAAGTGCTGATGTTTTGCCTGAAATAATTCCTTTAATTTCCTTGCTCCCTTCTATAAGACCCTTCCAATACGCATTTGTATCTTGGTATGCCTCCTCCCATCTGCCACCCTCAGTAGGAGCCATTTTTGCTATCTTGTTAATCAAAGGGATAGCCCTCAACCCATATCCAGCAGTTTCAGTTATTCCACGGGACAAAGCAACCTCAGCACTAGCGGCGGTTAGCTTGGCAATAGATTTAGGGCCAGAAAGAATTGAAAACCTCTTAAGATCGGTCAAGAAATCCATGCTCCTCTGCAACGGAGTCCTATTCTCGTACTCAATCTTGGCAATAGCCTTCCTCACATTGTCCTTGAGCGTTTCAAGCCTTTTCTGCTTTTCAACCACTTCAGGTGTTTTAATCTGCTCTCTGTATTTCCTGTTTGATGTGAAATCACCAGTAGCAAGCTGTTCCTCTAGCCTTGCCGCAGAACGATCAAGGCTTGCAGAGTAGTTTTTAATAGCCGCTTCCCTCAATGCTTCTTTTTTCCAAGGTGTGTCTTTAACTTGAGCTTTTAGATCAGAAATCTCCTTAATAAGAGCTTTCTCTTCAGGGCTTACTTCCTTGGGTGCTTTCTCAGCTTTTTCTTTTGGCCCTTCATTGATAAGGCTCTCAACTTCTGCCTTCTTTTTTAAGAGCGTTTCAATCCTTCCCTGCTTCTTGATTTGATCGTTAACTTCTTTCAGCTTTTCCTGAAGCAAAGCACGGCTTTCAGTAGGTACATCAGCCCTCTTTCGGCGTTCCTCTTGAATCCCAGCAAGACGATTGGTTTTCTCATCAATTTGACGAATCAGGGATTCCTCCTTCTTTGTTTCCTCATGTAGGGTCTTGATGGTGTCAAGAGCCTCGCCCTTAGACTTGAAATACTCTAGTTGCTTTTTAGAAGCACGGATGTCCTTGGAATCAACCTTGTCACGATAGGATTCTTTCTTCTTTTGCTTCTTTAGAGCATCATCCTGAAGCGAGGATAGTTTCTCTTTCTCGTGCTGTTCAGCAATCTTGAGAACACGCATCGCCGCACCTAACTTCTTTCCAATATCCAGCTTGTCATCTCCAAGATCTTTCTTGGCGTCTTCTAGGCTAGTTTTATCTTGCTGGGCAAATTTATTCGCACGAACGCAACTCATAATCAAGTTCTCCTATAATTCTGTCAGCATCAATAATTGCATCGTCAATATGCCCCCTGACTTGGGACTCAAGATTGTGAACCTCAACGCTGAACCTTTCAAGGATTTTCGCTATCTGTGCTTGCTTCTCCTTTGGTGACTTCATCTTTAAAGCCTTCCTAAAAGCCCGGTTAAACAGGAATGTCTTGTCGTTGTTACGACTAATTGATCCGAGGAGGCCAGCTTGAGACTTCTGGTGGAAGGCTCCATTGCCATTAAGGATGTCCATCGTCTGTCCCTTCTCCCAATTATCCCCCATAAACCTTGAGATCCTGTCATGGACGGCATCTGCAATCTTGTCTGGATTCTTGGTTTTAAGCAGTTCTGAAAGGTTCCTAGCCATTCCCCTAACCGCAATCCCCATAGTGATGGGGTCTTGCCTGTTGTTCTTGAGCATAGTGGTAAACTTCTCGACTTCTTCCTTCGGTACCTTTTTCTCTCCCTCAAGCTCTGAAATCATGCGGCTAGAGAACTCAAGGTACTCAATAAGACCACGCATATTCTCTTTCTGCTTGGTTTTTTCCACGGCATCAAAGTATTCCTTCTCTGTTTTGTCGATGTCCTCACTAAGTTTGGTGAGGTTTTTCTTTTCCTCGTCTGTCAGTTTATCGTCTTTAAGCCCTGCACGGCGTTTTGCCGCCCTAGCCTTGGTAATGAGTGTCGGGAGCGAGTAATCGGCCTTTACGAGCATTCTCAGGAATCCTAGCGACCTTCCAGCCTCGCTATTGGTGCGGGACATGAGTTCAGATAGATCTGCATACTCACGCTGGGCATCGTAGTATTCCTTGTCGTAGCGTTTAATGAGGCGTTCATCAGTCTCCCTAGCCAGCTTTGCCGCTATGGTGTCTCGTTTTGCCATAGCCTCTGCCACAGAATACCGAAGAATAGAAGTTTCCACAGGAGAAAGAACCCTCACATTCCTTTTTAGTGCAGAAATAAATGATGCCGCATATCCCTCTCTGCTATTGATTTGCTCCATTGCCTCCTCCCAATGCTCACCGCTGGCAATTGCGGCTTCTTTCATAACAGGGTTTAGTCCACGGGCAATACGATCATCGTCAATAGCCTTCTGAGTAAATCGAACATCCTCTGAACTTCTGTCAATTGACTCGTTCTTGATGTCATTTACTTCCTTGCCAGACCACATCTTTGGGAACTTAACAGCTTCATCAAGATCCTTTTTGAAGAACTCGCTGTGTGCGGCTAGAGATTCCCCCTCTTTGAATAGGTTAAACCTCTCGTCTTCAGAGTAATTCTTGGCATCTTTGAACGCTTTTTCAAATGCTTTAGACCATGCGGAGTAATTGGTTCCACCCTTGAACTCGCCTTTTGCCAAGTCTTTGTGGATCTTTGCAGACTTTACGAGATCAGCATTGTGATCACGCTCGTCAAACTTTACTCCAGCCTCTGTTTTTTTCATAGCACCCGGCCCAAACTTCTGTCCTTGACCAGCCGTTTCAGGATGATCATCCAGCGACAAGTGGTTGCTATGCATTTTGAATCCAAGAGCCTTGTCAGCATCTAATTTTGCAAGATCTGCCTGACCACTAAGTCTGGCAACTTGCTCTGCCTTATCACGGCTTACGAATGCATTGGTATCGGTCTTGTATCCAAATTCAAGTCCTTCCCTCTCTTCGGGATGGGCGTATGTCTCGCTAATCTCTTTCCAAGACATACCAGATTTAAGCATCGCTTGCTTGTGGGAAGCTCCATAGAAAACTTTCCCCTTGTTCTTGCCCTTGTTGGGACGGAATGCGGCTGACAGCACACGAGTCCCCATAGGCTCAGAGGGCTTTTCCTTCCTAGGCTTACGAGCCTTTGGTTCCCCTTGTTCCTTCGGTGCTTCCTCTGGAACTGGCTCAGGCTCAGGAGCCTTGGCTTCCATGACAGGCTCTTTGGACGGCTTTGGCTTGGATGCTTCCGCTTTAGCGGCGGCTTTCTGCTCTGCCTTAATTTCCTTCTTTCTTGCAACAGCAAGTTTACGAGCATCATTAAGGAATTTATTCCTTACTTTGGTCTCCTGAATCAGTTTTGCATCTTCCTGATTTTGCTTCAGGAAAGTGTCCACTTCCTCTGGAGTGGAAGCCTCCTCAAAAGAGGTTACTTCTTTTTTACGCTTTGTTTTTATGGTAACAACTGGATTCTTGTCTGTAGATACAAATGTTTTATCTCCCCTAGCATTGGTTGTTTCTTTTACATTTTTATTGTAAGAAACATCATATCCTTCTTTTTCAAGCCTTTTATAAACATTAAAAGCATTTTCAGTAACAGATTCATCTGAAACAAGGTCTAGCCCCCTTGATTTTGCATCTTCAAATGCTTTTTTATACATTTCAAAACCAATGCCAATTTTTCTTAAAGTCGGGTGCGACTTAGCCCAATCAACCATCATTCCAAACTTTGTTTTTTGGGATGAAAGCTGGTATGCTGGCATTTCATCTATATCTTTATCAGAAGATAAAATGTAATTATTTTCACGCCTATCTTCAGTAAAAGTAGAAACTTTAGAAAGTTGGCTTACTTCTTTTTTACCTTCACCTTCCCGCTGTGGAGTTCCTTCTTCAACTTTGACTGTTGTTTCTGGCTCAACGGGCTTCCCTTGCTCAGGAGATACCCCACTTGTTTCTTTGACTTGCTCTTTTGTTTCACTTGGCTTCTCAGGTTGTACCTCAGCTTTAGCCTTGGCTGGTTTCTTTTTAGATTCTTGAATGGTGATTCCGTAATGAGTGGCAAGCTCCTCCACAGTCGGAACTTTCTCTAGCACAGAAAGCTCTTCGGTTTCTTCTGGTGTTAGCTCTTTCCCAGAATCACGCTTTTCAGAAAGATCAGTATATCGTTTGTTTCCGTTGTAAATAATAGTATCACGGGTTGCAAACTTTGGTGCTTGTGGCTGTGGAATTGGTGGCGGCTTGGATAAAGTATCGGCAGTTTCAGGCAAATCAAACTGACTAACATATTCAGCAACTTTATCTAAATCACCTCTGTCTTTTCCAATCCCCGGAGTAAAATCATCATGACCGCCCTTAATACCAAGTAATGCCATAGGAACAACACCAACTAATTGTTTGGCGGCATCTCCAAATTTTCCAGTCAATACATTTTCAGTTATGGTCGGTGCTTTTTGCTGTTGTTTGGAAATTGCATTGTCGAGTGTAGTAGCAATTTCATTTTGTGCGGCGACAAGTCCAAATGACTGGAGGAAGCGACTTGCACCACGCTTCCATACATTTCCCAATCTTGAGGTTACGCTTAATGGAAGTGCGGCTCCAATTTCAGACTCAAAGAGAGTTTTGTAAAAAGTTCCAAGAGATTCTTCACCTGACTTTCCTTCAGAAATGGATTTATCCATCTCCATTTTTGCAGATGCAATGGATGCTGGTGCAAAATCAAGCATTCCATTTAATGCTTTTTTACCAATAACGCCAAGGTCTGCGGCTAATCCCTTTGCACCAACCGCCATTAATCCTTCTTTTGTATATTGAATTGCCTTTGCCTCTGGTAATGCAATAATACTTACAATATCTGGTATAAGAGATCCAATTTGATAAAGAGGGCCATTAAGCCATCCACCCCTGCCTTTTTGGGACTCTTCTAGTTTTTTAGCAGTTTCAACGCTTATTTTTTGGGCTTGTGGGATGGTATCAATAAAAGCATCAGTATATTTGTTTTTCCCAAATATTGCTTCTGCCATTTTTGCGTTAGCAATTACGCTTTGATATTGAGGCATATCCTCAATTGTATCAATACCAAGATTTACAAACTTTTCTATCCCCTGTGCAATACCAGTACCAAAAGATTTTAAATATTGAACCCCTGCTGAATCCCCTTCGGATGGAACGGTGGGGAACGGAGCTGGCTTGGGGGCTACTTCTGCTTGCTCCCCCGCTTTTCCTTCGCTTGGAATTGCTTGCTGGACTTCGGCTTGCGGCCCTTGGTATCTTGGGCCGACTGACATTGCTTGTTGTTTTTCAAGTGGTTCACCTCCTATCCCTAAAGACGATTCCCCTGTAAGGGGAGAAGTAATCTTTAGACTGGCTTGTTTTTGCCCCTGAACGAGGCCGCTGTCTTGGGGACTGGATTGACCATCGGCTTGTACCCCGACTTGAGATTCTGCTTGGACTTCGCCGTTGACGGGCAATTCCGCATCACCTTGTCTGCCATCTTCTTGGTTTTTGCTGGTTTCATATACATTGTTGTCACCTCCTTTTGTTTTGTATTTTTCCTTTAGGAAAGAGTCAATTTGATTGAGGTCGTATCCATTTTCTCGTGCGTCCTTGAATCCTTGATCAAGGGATGCGAGATGGGAAAGAATATCTTCATCGCTTACTTTAGCCTCACGAGCTTTTGCAACACTCGTAGAGAACTCATTATAGTCAAAAGGCATGGCATTTGATCTTATAAAATTGATGAAATGTCAATTAATACCTTCTATCGCTTAACATATCCTTTAATGAATCAACAAATCCACGGCTAAGCTGATCTGCCTCAATCTTTTTCAGTTGGGCATTTATAGACCCCTCTGGAGCAACATCCGTAGATGCCCTAGGTACTGAATCTGTGTTCTCATCTTTTGCAGGCTCTTCTGAGGTTGTTTTTTGCTCAGTTTGATCCTGTTTAGGGACATTGGGCTGACCAGATGGGGCTGAAGCGAATGGTGCGGCTTTAGACTCGCCAGCGGACTGCATGATCTCATTGGCAGGAGTTCCCATTGACTCAGACTTAGGCGTGTATCCAGAAGGAGCCGTGGCTTCCTTAGATGATCCCATGTTTAAGGGAATATCACCCGTAACTTCCACATTCATTCCCTGCTTAGGAGCCACTCCAAATCCTCCAATCTGGGAAAGATCCAGCTTCTTGGCTGATTCTTGTTCCATAGGTTGACTAATGCTTTGCGTCCCAAACTCAGTTTTAACACCAAGTTGCTCCATTGATGCCTGTCCCTTTCCAAGAATCCGTTGCGTGGAGGCGTTAAACTCCTCGTGCATACTCCTCTCCATAGGTGAAGACTTGAATCCCTTCTTGGTAGCATCGGTGTATTGCACCATGTCTCCATTAGGATCTGGCTTAAATTCGTTAGTTTTAGGATCAACAAATCCTGTTTTTGCAGTTACACCCTTGGGATTAGGAACATTCAGCTTTGCCTGAGCATAGGTGAAAGGAAGACCACCGCTAACAGCAGTCCAATCAGATTGCAATGCCCGGGTTTCTTCAATTCTTTCCTTCGGAGTGCGAACACGCATTGCATACTCACGCTGTGCATCCAACTTTGACTGCTGAATCACGCTGTCAAAATGCTTATCCCAGATGGGAACACCATCTTCGTCCTGTTTAAGGATGTTGGGATCTCTAGGATCTCCCTTAATCTTGTTCTCCTCAAAAGTTTTAGACCAATAGTTGTAAACATCTTTGTGCTGTTTATCCAAATCCTTCACTTGGGCAACAATACCACCATTGTACTTGTTTGCAACAATACGCAAGAAGTCAGGGTCTTTATAAAGAGCCTTCCTTTGCTCGTCATACTTCATGGAAGCTGGGTCAAGATTGTTTGAAATATAGAGCGACATAGCGGCCCTATCATTCTCTTTCTGCTCCTTTTGAGCGTCCTGCTCTGCCTTGATCCTCTCACGCTCCATGCCAATGGTTTCCATACGCAACTGATGTTGCTCCATTGCAATTTGATGTTCTTCCATGCGTTGTTGATGCTGTTGCATCTGCTGTTCCCTTTGCAACTGCATTGCCAGCTTGAAAAGCTCTAGTTTTTCAGTAAATTGTTGCTTCTCTTCCTTGCGAGTACCAGTTTCCTCAAGAAGGGCTTGAGCATAGGGAGACATACCGCCCCCTGCTCCTGCGGTGCGGGTAACAAATGATCGTGCTGAATCTTCTTGAGCCATATTAAATTACTCCGTATTTCTTTTTGATGGCCTGTATGTCTTTTTGCTCTGCGGCTTTCCACTTTCGTTGATCGCTAGGAGATAGTTTAGTACCAGCAAAAGGATCTTTCCCTGAGAAATCCTCTGGAGAAAACACATCACTCTTTCCAATCATCGGAGATCCACCAGCCATAGTGACTTGCTTACGGCGTTCAATCTCAGCGGCATTGGGATTAAATGAAGTGGATGGCATTTCCTTACTCCTGTCAATACCAGTAAATGTGCCAGCAATACCGGGTCGCAGACCAAATCCTTGTTCTGGTTTGTCCTGAATAAGCTCTCCACCAAGACCCCTATGCTCTTGAGGGGTAACATCAACGACTCGATAAGGCGTTCCAGCGGCACTCAGTTTCCACTTGGCTCCCTTATCATCAATCTGCTTCCCCCTCCCTCCAAGAAGATCAACAAGGGAAGAATAAAGATCCATAAGGCCACCAGATTCTTTGGCTCCAGCTTGATTGGCATTCTTGGCTGAATCAGCCTGAAAAGCATCCTCAGAGGAAAACCCAACTGGCTTATTCAAATAATCCTGCATGGAACCAGTTCCAGAAGCCACATTTTGAAATGATGGCGTGTAGGCTTGTCCCAAATCAAAAGACGATAGCTTTGCCATATTTTGTGCAAATGGCGTGTAGGCTAGTGGATTGTTAGATCCCTGTGGAAATAAATTATCTTCTCCCATATTAGATTAAGTTTTGAATTGTTCCGGGTGCAAATCCTTTGGTTTGAATATCAACTTGTGCCTGTTCTCCATCCTCGTAGTTCATGGTCTCATCATTCAGGCACTTATAAGCCAAATCCCAATACACATTTGCCCTCTCAAGCTCATTCACATTTTCGTAGTTATAAGCCTGAACTCCATAACGATAGGCATTCCGATTAGAGGGGATGAGAAGATCGTTGTCTCCAGACAACGGCACATACCCACGCCTTACCAAGCAATACATGGTACGATTTTCAGGCACCCTTCCCACCACCCGATACCTTTGTGTGTCGGCAGTACTTCCTGACGGAAGGGCTGAAGCAGGGGTTTGCCCCATGCGGATCACCTGAGTGTCCCCCACATAGGAGGCTGGCATATAACCAATCCCTGCGTCATTCCAAGGATACCAATCACTCATCACATCTACAATATCACCAGTTATATAGGTGCTATCAATAGCCATCACCTTCAACACGCTCTCAATCCCCGGCACGGTGTCGAAATAATAGTTTCCGCTCCCATCAACAGAAGTGGTGAATGAATGAATGAACCGATTTCCCTTCCATTGCCCAGAGGAAATAAACCTCTCATTTACAAAATTAATGGCACCACCCACCGCAGGGTCAGAAGCCCCTTGGCTCGTAACATACGGAGCCAGAAGACTTTTAGCCTGTGCGAAAGATAGGGAAGCCATAATCAGTTACTTAACTAACAATCACCATCAGTTAAGTCAACTCTAATCATCGTCATCTTCCATCTCACATTCAATAGTCGGATCATCAAACTCCCCGTTAGCCCAAGCCTCCACCATGCCAGTCACGGCGAACTTATTTCCAAATTGCGTCCCATGATAGGAGGTTCCTCCTTTATCGCACTCCCTAGAAAGCATAATCACCCCCACATCAAAATGCTCGGAAGCAATAGCCCTTATCTTATTGATAGCCTCATCAATACGCTCAAACTCTCCGTCATCTTCTGGGTATGGCTGGGCGGTGAGCATCCCTGCTTTTTAATACACAAGCCTTTAATCCGCAAGGATAACCTTAATTTGCTCCCTAACTTCGTCGGTTAGCCCATCCCAACTCCTATACTGCTTGCAAAAAGAAGGCCAATCCTTCGGCTCCATCCAAGCAAACGCATCCCTATGATACCGATATGCCCATTGACCCATCGTGTTGAACTCGCTGAACTCATGCCCCGGCTGATTGCAAATCCAATCATCCACACTCATCCCATGATTCGTAGCCATAAATGCCCTAAACTCACGATACAGCCACCTAGGAAAAATAATCGGTAAACGCCTCATATACTCGTAACTATCTCTCCACCCCAACGATCTAGCCGATATATCCATCCAAGGGCTTCCTACGCCATCCTCACGCAAATAAACAGGCTTCCCATCCAAGAACAGATCCATAGGACTCACATCCTTCGTTAAAACACAATCCGAGTCCATGTGCATCACATACTCGTTCTTACAGAACTCGTCGGCATGGAGCTTGGTAATCTGCTGATCCATATACCCATCCTTGGCCTTCGGCTCAATTAAATGCACCTCCCCATCAACCTTCGGCAATAACCCAATATCAGAGGCAGGAATAGCAATAATAACCTTCCCAAACCCATGAGCATACTTCTTCACAGATCTAAAAGACAATGCCAACCAGTTAAAATCCCCACTATAGCTCCTATAAAAAATATCCACATTCATTGAAAAACATCTTGACACATGAACTATTATATGGCAATCATTACCCATTCCTAAAAGAGCGTAGTGGCTCCAACCATCTTCGCCAGAAATGGCACTAGACCCGTGTGAGATCCACTACTCTCCACGGGTCTTCCTTTTAGTTCCGTCTAGCAGGATCACCAGTATGGAATTGAGGATGGGTGTGAATGCGTACCACATGATCCAAAAACAACGGCTCTGTAGAATTAAAACTACTTACCCGTTGAGTCTCTTTAAGAGGCTAGAGAAGAAACGAACTGCGTTCAGCAAAGCGGAGCGTAGTGGTTTCTTTTCCTTGCTCTCTCCTTTCCTCAGTTCCGTCTGGGGGGGTAATGGGGGGGGTTTCCTCTCTCCTTCGGTTTTCTTTAGAGCAAGCCCTACGCAGTAGATTAAAGCCCACCGCTAGGTGCATTATGTCGATAAAACACAATTTCCTATACATATCCAACACATCATGTATAAATAATAACCATTTCCTTTAATAACACATCTTATTATTAAATCTTCCATCATTCAATCCCATCCACTACAATCAATCAATGATCCACCAACACGACTCCCTCTCCTTCAACGCCTACTCCGATGCCACCAAACTAGCGGCTTCGGGCGAAGAATACTCCCATCTGATTCAGCTTATGAACCCAGACCACGCCCTTCGCCTCAAACTCTTCGTTCAAGAACTCCCTTGGAGCGTAGCGAACAAGACCATCTACGGAAAAGCACATTGGAAAGAACAATCCGAATCCCGTCAAAAGAAACGAAAATGAAACGAGATATCAAACTAATTTTAGCCTTCACTCTAATTAATACCTTTATATTGTTCGCTATAGCCTACAGAATGTGGAGCTAGGTTCCGTATATGAAACCATAGCTTCCTTTACATTGGGTTTTAGTCACGGATAAAAACATGGTTTGTCACTCTGGGATTTTGTGGAAAAATTGTGGAGGGGTTTTCGCGTGAGAGCGTCCGCAAACATTGTAAGACAAGGGGTGGTGTGCGTCCTACCTTGTCACGGAAAAATAGATTCCTTAAATGTGTGGCGGTGTAAGACAAGGCGGGCGGTTGTCAATACTGAAAATAGTTATTGATCGAGTCCGGCGTCCTGATAGGATCAGGAGCGTGAGACGCAACCCTCTCACCTAGTAAGACAACATGACAACTACAACAATGACAGCCGAGGATCTAATTCAAATGCTGGCCAACGCAAGGAAGACTTACTACGGAGCATTAGGACATGGTAAGACATGGCACAATCAGCTTCTAATGGATGATTATAGAAAGACGCTTGAAGGTTTAGGTGTGGACATTCCAAGCAACGATGAACTTGACAACATGGGAAAGTTCAACGGGAAGGGATCTTATTAGGTAAGACAAGAGGGGGAGCTTCGGCTCCCCTTTTCTTTCACCCTGTTGTAAGACAACCGACTACCTCACCACGCTCGCCTCGTGGATACGATCATGTGAGACAACATGATACCCCGAAGGCGATACCATCGCCAATGCCTCAACTCCAAGCTGTAAGACATTGAGTGACAGCGTGGGCTTGTCAGCGTCACTACCAATCCCAAAGATTGTCTTACCAGCGTTTGCAAGGTCTACCATCTTCCTACTCGCTTCCAACGCCGAGAGGTTGTCTAACTCTGTAAGACTTGATGCCGCTTTAGTTAAACCGATCGCCATTGAAGAGTGAAACGACTTCTTATTTTCTTCCATACTAACCGACAAAGCATCGGAAGTGTGACAAATTGTGACAGCGTCACGATGTCCATTTTCTCTTTTCATCTCCTGAATTGCCTTGGCTTTGTTGACTAGTTTCTGAGCGTTAGTGGAGGTGGGCCATTCATCTCGTTTTGCCCATTGCCTGATGGTGGCGGGTTTGATGCCGTGGATGCGAGCTGTCTCTGTAAGACATCCTGTTGCTAGGTATGTTGCCTTGATTTCATTTCTGTCAACGGCGAGTGGTGAAGGCATGGTAAGACAAGGATTTCAGAATGTGTGACAGATAGTCACTACTAGGTTTTCTCTGTAGAGTCAAGATGAAAACATTGTCTTACTGAAAATATTTTTCTTTTTTTTCTTGGGAAAGTGGTTGGGGAGGGTATGATCAGGTCGTGGTTAATGATGACCACGCAACCAACAAAAAACATGATCCAAGCACATTATAAATCCAAGAAAGCACTTAAAGAGAGCGTGGGCCAGTCTCTCCAGTACAACGAAACATCGTTTTTCGGTGATGAATACAAAAGCAACGGAACCTTTTGCGTTGCCGACTACTCGCCGAGTCGCAAGTGGTTTGCTCAGGTGACAATGGAGGACGATAAGATAAAGAAAGTATCCTGATATGTTCAACATATTCGCCATCTATTTTCTCCTAGCCTTTGCCCTCCTGATTAGTCGGGAGGGCAATTAACCAACACCAATACCACGCATATGATCGCAATAATCGAGACATTCCTGAACGGAAATATAAGTGACGCAAAAAAGAGAGCAAAACATCGCTCTTTCATGAAGTTAGTTGAAGCGGCAAGAGATATCGGCTTTGAACCACTTAATGCTTGGAACATTGCCGCCACAATAAAAGGTTGGCAGACGTGGGAAGAGTATTGCCGACATGACCACGCCAGTAACTAAACAACAACACCAACACCAAAAACATGACAACGAAACTACTCAGTATTGACACAAACGCAAAGACAATCAAGGGACAGGGTAAAGGCTACCTGACCGGGATTCTTTACCTAGCACCATCTAATGAATCGGGAGTGGTGAACACTTGTGGCTATGCTTCACAAGGTTGCCGTGCCGCTTGCCTATTCACCGCCGGAAGGGGAAGGTTTGACAATGTCAGGAAAGCGAGAGTTAGAAAGACAATGGAATTTCACCAGAATAAAGGGGAATTTATGGATCAACTCGTTAAAGATATTCATGCCCTGATCAAGAAAGCTAATAAATTAGGGTTGAAGCCTTGCGTCAGGTTGAACGGAACATCAGACATCTCTTGGGAACAGATACCAGTTGGAAGATCATCGAACATCTTTGAACTCTTCGAGGGTGTCCCTTTTTACGACTACACAAAGAATTTCAAGAAATTAGTGAGACTGAAGGAAAACCCGATTGCAAATTATAGCCTAACATTCTCACGCTCAGAGAGTAACGAGGAACAGTCCAAGTTAGCCCTTGCCCTTGGTTTTAATGTGGCGAGCGTGTTCAGGAGGGGAAAGGCTAAGGGGGACGCAAAGAAAGACAAGTCAGGGTTTGTTCTATGAATGACGACATCCTCGACTCCCTGAAATTTTGCCTTATCGCTTTGCTTTATTCCTTCCCTGCCCTCTTTATCGGTTCCGTGATCATAACAGCCATAAAAGACACCAAGAAATAAGTAGAACAATCAAAGCCCCTCTTGCCCTAGTGGTGGGAGGGGCTTTTGCTTGCCCTGATTCTTGCCCTCTTAAAGGCCGAAAGAATCGCTTTGATTCTTTCCCCCTAGCCTTTCCCCTCCTGAATTGCCGACGATTTAAAACCGATCCTCGTGCGTGTAAGACGATTGCTTGCAATTACTCGCAATTACTAACAATGCATTTTGTAGGACAATTACTTGCATTTACTTACGATGTGGTTTGTAAGACCATTGCTTACAATCACTTACCTACTATTTTTTGTGGGGTTTTTCGTCGGGCATTTTTCGTCGGGCAATTTTCGCTATCGTCGGGCAGTTTTAGCCATTTGATCTTCTGGTAGTTGTCTAGGAATGCCTTGGAGTTGCAGGAGCGTGGCGTGTCCCCCTTGCCAGCCTGTCCGTATAGGTTGCTCATAGTCTGAGCATCCTTTCTGCCTGATCTCTCAGCACTTGTAGCTTATGAGAAGCACCACAGGAATTGATCTCCATAATGATCAGGTTAAGGATAGCCCTGAGACTACTGACTGTAGTCTCAAGGTTGTATCGTTGAGATTCCATCCACGCCAGTTGCTTCTTCAGGCAAGCAATACGGAACATGGGATCAGGCTCCTGTTGGCTTGTCTCCATTTTTAAAGAGGGTGGAAGGGTTGAATTGATTGTTAAACACGATGCCTCGCTTTTGAAAGAAGCGATCACAAGCGGCTCCCACTACACGAGAGAGATTCTCCACATAAGCCTCCCAATCTTCTCCGTGCGATGTGTCTCGGTGTTGCCACTTGTTGTGTGGAACATAATTGATGGGGCGTTTGCCCTTGCTCATTGAAAGCTATGAAGGAGGTTCTCAAGACGGCA
>Ga0304729_1000178_pt1 | contig 43801 bp, 30 predicted proteins | sample C_131016_MF_Meta_FD_190475 | JGI IMG/M metagenome (GOLD analysis project Ga0304729, IMG submission 190475) | Freshwater microbial communities from Lake Croche, Canada to study carbon cycling - C_131016_MF_MetaG (v2) (version 2) | ecosystem: Environmental > Aquatic > Freshwater > Lake | place... | reverse complement strand
AACAACGAAGACCGTTGGCTGTACCAACTAGATACTGTGGGCAATGTACAGTATGAATGGCAGTATGTACAAAGTGTGTATGCGGCTGCCACTGAACAACTGGCCCCGGATCAACGCAAATTGTTTTCTGTGGTCAGTAGAACCAATGATCAGATCACTCTCACATTTGGCGATGGTGTGTTCAGCACCATTCCAGTAGGAACATTCCGTGCGTATGTGCGTGCCTCCAATGGCCTGTCATACATTATCAATCCTGAAGAGATGCAGAGTGTGGTCATACCCATCAGTTATGTGAGTCGCACTGGAAACATAGAAACAATCACATTCACATGTGGTATTACACAACCTGTGAGCAATGCACAACCACGTGAGACCTTGGACGAGATTAAACAACGTGCTCCTGCAAGATATTACACACAGGACCGCATGGTCAACGGTGAGGACTACAACAACTTCCCTTTCACTCTTTACAATTCAATCATCAAGAGCAAGGCGCTGAACCGCGCCAGCATTGGAACCTCAAGATATCTTGACCTAGTAGACAATACCGGCAAGTATTCTTCAACAAATATGTTTGGCAGCGATGGCGCTTTGTGGCGAGAAAATCAATTGCCCACATTCAACTTTACCTGGCTCACAAGAAATGACATTGCCACAGTGATTACTAATCAAATTCAACCCTTGTTGGTTTCAACAGGACTGGATCAATTCTACTATGCAAACTTTCCAAGACCCAATCTTGTGCCGACAGGCCTTACCTGGCATGAAAGCACAACACTGGCCAACGAGACCACCGGTTACTTTGTAAACTCGCAGATATATCCAGCAGCCATTGGAACCTACAGCAGTACAGTAAGCAAGTACATACAAGTAGGATCACTGGTGAAATTTGTACCTCCTCCTGGCTATTATTTTGACAGTAACAATCAATTGAAACTGGGCCTACCTACTGTGGATAATGATCGACTGATTATCTGGGCCAGCCCCACAGCCATAGTGTTGGATGGTACTAACCAAGGACAGGGCAACTTTGCCAACGGCACCGGACCGGTCATACTGAATAATTTTGTGCCCACTGGCGCTATTCCTGTGTCAGTGATTCCTTTATTTGTGACCAATTTACCCAGCACCACAGTCACTAGTATTACTGATCAAATGTTATTGTATCGTAACTTTGGCCTGGGCTACAACAACCTCACAGCCACTTGGTATGTGATCACCAGCACAAATCTAGCAGTGAATGCAACTTTTAGTTTGGCAAATGCACAAAGTACAACTGGCACCAATCAAGATGCCAGTTGGTTGATTCAATTTGTTACCAATGGCAGCAGTTACACAGTGACCAGTCGTGGGTTGTTTTATCTGTTTGGATCTGTATTACAAACAAGATTTTTCTTTGAAACAGGACAAAGAATCTATGACAGTCGCACAGGCACAGTGATCAGTGATTTTGTAAACGTGTTAAAGACCAATTCTGTACCCGACACGCATGTCCCCTTACCCGGCGACATTCGCCTGAGCATTGTGGGACAGCCAGTGGCCAGTGATGGCTTTGTGGACGACTTCGAAGTGTTTGTAAGTTACGAATATTCCGCCAATGATGGCGCTCCGGTTGATCCTGACTTTTTTGATGAAATTGTGGCACCTACTGTAAATCCCACTACCAAATTGGTGTTCTTTGAAAAGACCGTGGACTTTGATAATCTACAACGATACCTCCTGGTTGAACCCGGTCGTGTGAATTCAGGTTATGCTACCAAGGATGCCATTGAAGTGGTTATGGCACAATACATACCTGGACAAACATTTTATGCCTACAACCAGACCATCACCATTGGCCCATTGGCTGGTCAACTGGGTGCGTTCTACTTGTTGGCAATCAGTGTGACTGGTGTGCGCAGTCTGGTAGAAGTTTCAGATCAATGGCAGGCACGTGTGGGACGTCAAAGTCTGTACTATCAATATCGTCACAATGCCTCATTGACCAGCAGAATTGATCCAGGTACAACCAACATTATTGACCTGTATGTGGTCGTTCAGGCCTACTACACAGCCTATCAAAATTGGTTGCGAGACACCACAGGCACAGTGCCCAAACCTGCTGTACCTACCATAGATCAACTCAGCACAGCCTATCAAGGACTTAATGATTACAAGATGATCAGTGACAATGTGATCGTGAACAGCGTGGTATTCAAACCGCTATTTGGCCCCAAGGCTGCCAAAGAGTTGCAGGCCACTATCAAGGTCATTCGTGCTGCCGACAGCACAGCCAGCGAAAGCGAAATCAAAAATCTAGTGTTGGCAAATCTAAACACCTATTTCAGCATTGACAAATGGGACTTTGGCCAAACATTCTACTTCTCAGAACTAGCAGCCTACATTCATTCCAACATGGGCGGCGTGGTCAGTTCGGTAGTTCTAGTTCCATTGGATCCCTTGAAAAGTTTTGGCGACTTGTACGAAATACGAAGTGGTCCTAGCGAAATATTTGTCAATGGTGCTCTTGTCAGCAATATCGAAGTAATTGTTGCGCTGACTAGTACCAATATTAGAACTGCACCCGGCAGTGGAGTAATTTAATGGCTATTCGCACTGTTGATTTTTTACCTGATATATTTCAGACCACTCCCAACAAGCAATTTTTAAATGCCACTCTGGACCAATTGGTTCAAGAACCTGCATTTAAGAAAACACAAGGTTATGTGGGTCGTAGAGTTGGCCCCGGCGTCAATCCCAATGACTATTATGTACTGGAGCCCACGGCCACTCGAGCCAACTATCAATTGGAACCAGGAGTGATCAGCCTCAAACCTGATACTAATACAATAAAAGATGCTGTGACCTATCCGGGCATTACAGATGCTCTAGCCGTGCAAGGTGCCAACACCACCAAGAGCGACAGACTCTATACCAGTGAATACTACACCTGGGATCCTTTTGTTAGTTTTGACAAATTTGTAAACTACAGTCAATACTACTGGTTGCCCGGTGGTCCTAACGCAGTAGATGTGTATTCGACCGGGGTGCCATTGACTGAAAATTTCACTGTCACTAGAACCAGTACAGTATATCAATTCAGTACCCTGCTCGGCAACAATCCTGTCATCACCCTGGTGCGTGGAGGCAACTACACATTTGATGTAAACCAAACTGGCGATAGTTTTTGGATACAGTCAGAGCCGGGCGTGAATGGCCGACTGCCTTATGCTCCCAACATCAGCAGTAGAGGTGTGCTGGGAGTGACCAACAATGGTGAAGACCTAGGCACTGTTTCTTTTGATGTGCCATTAAAAACCGCACAACAATTTTATTACGATCTCAACAGTATTGGCACAGTAGACTTGTTGACCAATCTACAATTTGATCAGATCAACAATGTGTACCTGTCGGACTTCCTGGCCGAGTATGGTGGCATTGATGGTATAACCAATCTCAACAATCGTACTGTGGTGTTTACCAATCAGATCGCCGATCCACAAGATGGTGGCTGGCTGATTACATCGCAGTTTGATCCACTAGAACGTAACAACAGCAACAACGGCCTTCCAGGCAGTTTTGACAGTCTCAATTTCGATCTCACTGTGCCAATCACGGATCTTGACACACGTTATAGCGTGTGGTTGATCACCTATCAATATGACAATAATGGTCAGCCAATCCTGCAACTCACGGTGCAAAGACCTTGTCCGAACCTCAACAAGTTTACTGTGCTGTTTGGTACACAATGGGCCAGCACACAATGGTATCGCGACGCCGAAGGGTATTTTGCAGAGATTCCTTTGCTCACAGCAGCCAAAGATGTCCTATGGTACCAAGATGGGACCAACCCAGATATCTTTGGCCAAATTCAACTGATTGATCAAGCAAATGCCACAGCAATCAATGTTGTAACCGACATTCTGGGCAAGAAAAATTATACCAGTCCCAATGGTGTGGTGTTTACCAACAATCTCAAAGTGCAATTCCTTGCACCCGTAGTGCCTGCTAGTTATCAAAAGCAAGACTACTACGTGGCTGGTGTTGGCGCTGCCATTCAATTGTTGCCGGTGACCAACTATGTTACTCCCGAGACCTATACCAAGAGCGCATCGATACCATTTGATTCAACTGCGTTTGACAAAACCAATTTTGATGCCGACCTTAATCAACCCTTGATACCTGATTATCTGACCATAGCATTAGATAGTCCAGACCTCAATGCCTGGACACGTAGCAACCGCTGGTTTCACATTGATGTAGTCACAGCATCAGCCACGTACAACAACACCACACCGGTGTTGGACAATGCGTTTAGAGCACGGCGACCTATCTTGGAATTTCGCGGCGGCACTAGACTGTATCAGATGGGCACACAGGGCAAACAACCGGTAAACATCATTGATTTTGCTACAACTGATGCATTTAGTGATATCAACGGAACTGTGGGGTACGGAGTAGATGGTTACAATTTTATCAATGGTACAAGAGTTATTTTTGCAGTGGACACAGATCCCAACGTAAGAGACAAAATCTATGTGGTCAATTTTGTCACTCTTGTGGAAGGTGGTACTCCAGTTATAGATCTAGTGCCTGCTGCGGACACTGATGTGCTGTTTGATCAAACAGTGGTCAGTCTCAGCGGCAATACACTACAAGGTATAAGTTTTTACTACGATGGTACGCAATGGATTCGCGCACAGGAAAAAACTGGCGTGAATCAGGCACCGTTGTTTGATGTTTATGACAGCAATGGATATAGTCTTAGCAATCCTGTTGCATATCCCAGTAGCACATTTGCAGGATCTAAGTTGTTTAGTTATGCTCTTGGGCCCGGATTTGATGATACCGTATTAGGTTTTCCTTTACGATATCTCAGTATCAACAACATTGGCGATATTGTGTTTGACAATAATCTTTACGCAGATACCTTTCTCTACGTCAAAGACAACGTGAGTTATACAGAAAATATCAGCATAGGGTTTGTGAGACAATATGCTGACCGTACTGTTTACCAACGAGAAATTGGCTGGCAAACTGCCGCGGTCAAGAGCAATATCTATCAGCAGTTTAGTTTTGTGTATGCCGTTGACACGCCTTTGTTATTGGATGTGGCAGCACTACCAGTTGATACTGTTCCTTCTGTTAAAGTTTATATTGACAGCACTTTTCAAGATCCAGGAACTTATACCTATGTCACAACGAACAATACCACAACTATAACTTTTCCTAGTACTACAGTAATTGTGCCTGGACAGGTAATCGAAGTTTTAGTTCTAAGTGATCAAGCCAGTGCGGTAGGATTCTATCAGGTACCTATTAACCTTGAGAATAACCCGCTGAATCAGAATGCTAGTAATCTCACACTGGGCACTATTAGAAGCCATTATGATTCAATAGGACAAAATCTACTAGGACTCACAGGCAAAATCAATGGTGCCAACAACTCTCGTGACCTTGGCAACATCATACCTTTTGGCCTGAATATTTTACAACAGAGCGCACCCATGACTCTGGCCGGTTATTTCCTGCGCAGTGCAGATTACAACATATTTGCCAGTCTTGAATACAACTCAAGAGAATACGAAAAATACAAAGCACAGTTGTTGAATGCCGCGGTCACTGGTGATTATGTGAACATGACTGTGCCTGATATTTTGACCACAATCATAACTGATCTCATTATGGGTCGCACCAGTTCCAATCCTTTCTACTGGTCGGATATGTTGCCAGGCAGCAACACATATACTCAATCAACCACAGTGGTCACTGCCATCTCCACACAGAGATTTGACACCACACAGGTATACAACTACACATCAGCCAACTATCTTGGACTGTTGGCATACTTGAATGGTCGCTTGCTCACAAGAGACATTGAATACACAGTATCAACGGATGCTCCAATCTTGACCATACTCATACCACTAGCAGTTGGCGATCAAGTGGTCATACAAGAGTACGCAGAAACCTATGGCACGTTCATACCCAACACGCCTACCAAACTAGGATTGTATCCGGCATTTGTGCCCGAGATATATTTGGATACCACCTACGTTGAGCCACGTTTGGTCATTCGCGGACATGACGGTTCAATCACAGTGGCCTTTGGTGACTTTAGAGATCAGTTATTGTTGGAATTTGAAACTAGAATCTACAACAACTTGAAACTGGATGGCAATCCTGTGCCCTTGGTAGCCACAGAAGTTGGGCCTGGACAATTCCGCACAACTGATTATACCTTGGAAGAAATTACCAACATTGAAAGTCAGAGTTTTCTAACCTGGGTAGGCTGGAACAAACTGGATTACAAGTCGCAAGACTACATGGCCACAAATGCATTCACCTGGAACTACAGCACTGCCGGAAATAAACTCAGTAATAACATTCCATTGGCTGTGGGTGCCTGGCGTGGTATCTACAATTACTTTTACGACACTATCAACCCCAACACAAGACCTTGGGAGATGTTGGGATTCAGTGTAATGCCCGTATGGTGGGAAGCCGAATATGGTCCTGCTCCTTACACTTCGGGTAACCTGGTGTTATGGGACGACTTGGCAGCAGGCCTGGTGCGAGATCCAGTGGCCCCTTACATATTACCCCAATTTGCAAGACCTCAACTGTCGCAAGTGATTCCTGCCAATTCTGAAGGCATATTATTACCGCCAATTGAAGTAATGGTCGGCAACTTCAACAGTAATAATTGGCAAAGAAACTGGACGGTGGGCGATGATGCTCCGGTGGAAAATGCCTGGAAAACCAGTAGTGCTTACCCGTTTGCAATCATGCGAATGTTGGCACTCACACGCCCTGCTGAATTCTTTAGTTTGTTTGCCGATCGTGACTTATACCGACATGATGCAGAACTTGGTCAGTATCTCTACAACGGTCGTTACAGACTAGATGCCAATGGCGTTGAAGTATATGGCAACGGTGTCAGCAAGGCCAGTTATATTGACTGGATTGTGGATTACAATCGCGTGAGCGGAATCAATTCAACTAACACACTCACTGCTGACCTTAAAAATCTTGATGTGCGGCTGTGCTATAGGATGGCAGCGTTCTCGGCCAAAAATCTCCTGCAGATCTACACTGAAAAATCCAGTCCCAACAGTCTCAATTCAAGTTTGTTGTTGCCTGATGAAAGTTACAATCTATTGTTCTACAAGAATGTACCTTTTGACCAATTGACTTATAGCAGTGTGATTGTGCAGTCAACTGCCAATGGCTGGGCAGTGTATGGATACAGCGCCACGCAGCCTTACTTCAATATCTTGATCAGTCAGGTCAATGGAGTATTGGGCACCATCAGTGCTGGTGGATTTGATGTTCGTGTGCCTCTAACCTATACCAACAAAGTGGTACAGGTTCCGTATGGATACACATTTACCAATCGTACTTTGGTGGCAGATTTCTTGCTCAGTTACGGTGCATTGTTACAGCAACAAGGCATGCTGTTCACTCAACTGGAAAACAGTTACGCAATAGACTGGAATCAGATGGTCAGCGAATTCTTGTACTGGAGTGGACAAGGCTGGGCCGACGGCAGTATCATAAACTTGAACCCAGGAGCCACGCAAGTTATAGTAGAGCGACCAGGGGCTATAGTTGATAGCATTGCTTTACAAACCACTGAAAACATAGTGCTCACCGCAGACCGTACGCCGTTTAACACAAGAAATCTTGTGGTTGAGCGATTAGACAATACCTTTACCTTAAAGAGTCTTAATGCTGAAACTATAAATTACTTTCATTTGAAATTTACGTCTTATGAAAACATGGTAGTGCTAGACAATCAAAGTATCTTTGCTGATTTAATCTACTCACCTGCAACAGGTGCCAGACAAAATCGAGTGCGACTGATAGGCTCTACTACACAAGACTGGAATGGTCAGTTGAACGCTCCAGGATTCATACTCAACCAAAACAACATACAAGAATGGGATCCATTGCGCAAGTACGCTCGCGGCGAGATTGTGTTGTACAAGAATTTCTACTACAGTGCTGTTGATATTGTTCAGCCTGCACCAGAATTCAACTTTAACAACTGGACACGTAGTGATTACACCAAGATTCAACAGGGATTATTGCCCAACTTATCCAACAAGAGTGATCAGTTGGCTAACAGTTACAACGTGTATCAAGCCAATTTTGAACTCAATCAAGATCTGTTTGCCTACAACTTGATTGGATTCAAACCCAGAGATTACATGGTTGCATTGAACCTAGACAGCACCAGTCAGGTCAATCTCTATAGACAATTTATTGGTACCAAAGGCACTGTGCGTGCCGCAGAAATTTTTACTTTTGCTGACTTTGGTAGAGGTATATCAGAATACAACATCTATGAAAACTGGGCATTGCAACGCGGTACCTATGGTGCTAATGCCAACAAGAGTTTTTATGAAGTGAGATTGAACGAAGCATTACTGACTTCAAATCCTAGCCTGATTCAAGTGATCATACCTGGTGAGTCCAGTCTGGCCGAGCAAACGGTGTATGTAAATGATCTCTGGGCTGAAAGTTATAAAATAACCACACCTGACATATTGACCACTACTTTGGTCAAGAAAACTGACACAGCCTTGCCATCAGCAGGATATGTCAACGTAGACGATGTCGACATCACAGTATTCAATATTGACAATACTGCTTCGTTGGCAGCCCAACTAAACAACGTGAATGTAGGAACCATAGTATGGGTGGCCAAGATCAATGATTATGACTGGGGAATCTATAGAACCGCTCAAATACCAGCACAGGTCATACAGATCAACAGCAATTTGAATGGCACAGCAGTGGTCACATTCAATCAGGCACATGGCCTAGTCACGGATAACATTCTATTGATCAAGTACTTTGGATCAGGTGCAGATGGTGTATACAAAGTATTGAATGTGCCCACCATAAACCAGGTCACAGTGGCTTTTCAATTCCTGCAACAAGATCAAATTGTGGCCATAGGAACCGGAACTGCCTTCACACTACAAAGTCAGCGAGTCTCTCAAGGCAGTGACATCATTACCTTGCCTTATGCCAATAATCTAATACCTGGCGATCGTGCCTGGATCAATGACAACGGTGCAGGACTGTGGGAAGTCGTACAAAAACAAGAAGTGTTTCACACCAGTGGCCAACTGATACCAACCTCTCCAGTGGCCAATAGCAAGTTTGGTACTAGTGTTGCACAGGCTCGAGACAATGTGTTTGCATTTGTAGGCAGCCCAGGATATAATTCCAATATTGGCGCACTTTACACTTATGTAAGAACATCTACCAATCCATTTGCGCAAAATAGCATACTACAATCTAATGCTGTTGGCACACGCGGACTTGGTACCTCGGTCAGCATAGGCAATCAAACCTGGGGTGCAGTAGGTGCACCGGCCAGTCTTGGTGCTGACTCCAGTACCAATTCTGGTTATGTAACTGTGGTCTACAGATTTCCAAACAGTGCAAGTTTTGGCATCTCAAATTTGTTGACAGTGCCCACCGCCGGTAGCATAAATTCAGCCAGTGAATTTGGAACCAGCATTGCTATCAGCGCAGATGAAAACTGGATGTATATTGGTGCACCGGGTATCAACCGAGTATTTGCCTACGGGTTGGTACCAGTTCAAAGCCAATTGACATCATATGTAACTGATGGCGTAACATATTCCTACAACTATAGCAACAGCATAGTGATCGATTCTGGAGCCTACCAACAGTTGTTTGTGGTACTGAATAATCAACTGTTGATTTATTCAACTGATTATACTGTGACTGCAACCAGCATAGTACTGAATTCAACTCCGGTTAAAGATCTCAAATTAACAATTGGCCGGCGAGCGGCACAGACATTTACAGGCAATGGCATTACACAGATATTCTCATTGAATGAGTATCTATACTCTGCCACCAACATCTACAGTTGCAATGTCACAGTAAATGGCATTGTTCAAAGACCCACCATTGACTATACATTTAATAACTCCACTAGAGATATAACATTTACGGCAGCACCAACTGGCACCATTGGTGTAACAACACAGAGTTACTACACCTATGTCAACTCGCTGGCACCTGGCGGACTTGCTGCCGATGCAAGATTTGGCCAGTCAGTCAGTTGCGGCACAGATGGTCAACAGGTCATGGTTGGCTGCGCCAACAACACCTACAATAGCGTTACCTCCGCAGGGTCTGTTTACATCTATGATCGATCAGTGCAGGAATTCATTGTGACCAGTGCCACACAAACAGTGTATCAAGTGGATGCAACATTGGTCGCTCCAACGTCAGTCACGCTGAACAATCAATTCCTAACCAATACTGCTGGCAATCCTGTAGGACAGTACACAGTAACCGGATCCAATCAAATCACATTGACCACTCCGGCCTCAGTAGGAGACATTTTGACTGTGGAAGTCAACACATTTAGTCTGATTCAACAGGTTGGATCGGTGGCACCTTTCCAAGGTGCTAATTATGGACAGGCAGTGGATCTCTGTCGCTACAATTGCAGTTTATACGTGGGTGCGCCTCAAGATGGCAGTGTGTTACCAGGTGCAGGCTCAGTGGAAAGACAAGTAAATCAAAGTCGAGTATATGGTGTAACAACTGCAACTGTAAATGCCGTTTTGACACCCGGCGATACTATCAGAATCAACAGTCAGGAAGTGGTATTGACCGCGCCAGCCTCCTGGAACAGCAATTTGACCTACACTGTTGACACTATAGTCACAGACAGTTCTAATCTTTATGTGTCAATCCGACCGGTGCCAACAGGAGTTACCTTGAGTGATACCACATACTGGCAACCCAGTTCATGGTCAGCAAAACTAGCACAAAATATCAACAACAGCACAGTTCCCAATGTTTTTGCCTATGCTGGTGCCGTGTCGGGCACAACAACCTTTGGCCTGCTCACAGTAAGTGTCAAGAACTCCGATGCCGCTACTGTGGGCAACAAGTTGACTGTGTTGCCGGGTCTGATTGGCAGCATTTTTTCTAGTCTAGGTTTCGAAACTTTTGTTTATACTCAAACTATTACCAGTCCATATCCTGTGCCCTACTCAGGATTTGGCAGTGCTGTGAAAATAGACACCAGTGCGCTGACTCTTACCGTGGGTGCGCCGCGTGGCAATCTATATCGTTCCAACACCTTTGATAGTGGCAACACATACTTTGACAGCAAGACCACAATATTTAATGGCCCACTTATTCAAAGCGGTGCAGTATACACATATGATTACTTTGCCAGCGCCAACAGTTCGGCCACAAACCCTGGCAAGTTTGCATTTGGTCAACAAGTATATGATCAATCTATTCAGCAGTTGTATCAATATGGTGCATCAGTTGACTATACCAATGGCATACTACTGGCAGGCAGTCCTGCTGGTGCTTCGAGTACAGGGCAAGTGTCTGTTTTCAACAATCCAGATCTTTCACCTGCCTGGCGAGTAACGCATGTTCAACAACCAGTGGTAGATGTTGCGTTGATCAATGGAGTGTTCACATATGACCGCATCACTGGTGCCAAGACTGCATTCTTTGATTTCTTTGATCCACTGCAGGGCAAGATCCTGGGTGCCGCCCGACAAAACATTGACTACATCGGTGCCGTGGATCCGGCAGCCTACAATGTAGGTGCAAAAAACAACAATGGTAGAATCTGGGCAGCCACTCAAGAAGGCAAAATCTGGTGGGACACTAACTCAGTGAGATTCATTGATCCCAACCAGGACGACATTGTGTATGCGGCTCGCAGATGGGGACAAATATTTCCAGGCAGCACAGTTGATGTATACCAATGGGTTGACAGTTCTGTACCGCCTGCCAACTACACTGGACCGGGCACTCCTAGAACTTTGACCAACTACAGCGTGACCACTGGACTAACTCCAACTGGAGTTTTTGGAACCACATACTATTTTTGGGTCAAGAATATAGTTACAATCAATACCACTGCTGGCAAAACTCTCAGTGCCACTGGTATTGCTAGATATATTGCTGAGCCCCGCAGTAGTGGAATTCCCTATGTGGCATTTGTCAGTGCCAGTGCCACAGCAATTTACAATGCCACAAACTTGATCAGTGCCCAAGACACAGTGCTCAGCATTGAATTTGATAGACAACTCACAGACGACAATGTTCATGTGCAGTATGACCTGTTGCCACAAGATCGTGCTCATGCCTTCTTGCCTGCCAATCTCTATCAGAAATTTCAAGACAGTTTCTGCGGCGCAGATTCTCAAGGCAATCTTGTGCCAGACCCCACACTGAGTCCTGCCTTGCAGTATGGTGTGCAATTCCGTCCAAGACAAAGCATGTTTGCCAACAGATTCCTGGCCTTGCAAAACTATCTGCAACACGTGAATGCTGTACTATTGCAGTATCCCATATCAGAGATACGCAACTTTGCCTTATTGAACAGTAGTGATCCTGAACCAGCCGCTGGTTCAGGTGCCTGGAACAAGCGTGTGGCCAATATTGAACAATTGAGTTATCAAGATCTTGTTCAGGTGCCAGTGGGTTATCAATATCTAGTGGCCAGTGACAGCACCCAAAATGGCTTGTGGACCATTTACACTGTGACCACAACCAAGACTTTTGGTACCTTGTTTTTGAACCGTGTGCAAAATTATGACACTAGAAATTACTGGCAATATGTCACCTGGTATCGACCAGGGTACAACACCAGTATCAAAATCGTTGCTCAAGTGGCTAACTATGCTGATCTTGCTACATTGAGTGTGTACCAAGCACCTGTGGGCAGTAGTGTGCAGGTAACTGCCAACAGCCAGGGCAAGTTTGAAATCTATCTCAGGACAGATATTGGATGGGATCGCGTGGCACTGCAGGATGGTACCATACAGTTCAGGGCTGAGTTATGGGATTATGCTCTGGGACGTTTTGGCTTTGACATTGAAGTGTTTGATGCACAACACTTTGACCAGGAGCCTTTGACCGAAACACGCAAGATCATACAGGCCATCAATGAACAACTGTTGATCGACGAATTGTTAATTGAACGCAATCGTGCCTTGATCTTGATGTTCAATTTTGTGCTCAGCGAATTTGAAGCGCCTGGTTGGTTGAATATGACCAGCCTGATTGACGTTGATCACAAGATTAGACAACTGTTGCCATACCAAACCTATCAACAGGACAATCAAGACTTTGTGTTGAATTATATCCAAGAAGTCAAGCCCTACCATGTGAGCATACGTGCGTTCAACTTGATTTACAATGGCTTTGATACCTATCAAGGCAGCATGGCCGACTTTGATCTGCCGGCATTTTACAACAATGCACAAGTACCCAATCAGTACATGAGTCCTATATTGACTCCTTACAACCTGAGTACAGCACAAGGTACTGGTCATGCCAGCACCTACAGTGATGTGGCATCAGATAGCACACTATGGCAAACACAACCTTACAGTTTTTGGTTTGAGAACTATGCTCTCAGTATACAAGATGCGATCATTGTGGACGGCGGCTTGGGCTATACTGTGGCACCGCAACTTACGGTCACAGGTGTTTGTGTCACTCCAGCCACCATGACAGCCACGGTCAACAGTGCAGGGCATATCAGTCAAGTGATCATTACAGATCCTGGATTGGGTTACACTACCACTGCCACTGTCACAATCACAGGCGGCAACGGTACAGGCGGACAGATTGTGGCAGTGATGGGCAACAAACTAGTACGCAGTATTAACACTACCATCAAGTACGATCGCTATCAGTATGCAACCACTATTGTGCCTTGGCAACCCAATGTCACCTACACAACCGGCACACAGGTACGACATGTAAATCGTGTGTGGTCGGCCAATACCACAGTGACATCAGCCACATTTGATCCTGCCAACTGGACCACAGTGGCTGCCAGTTCACTAAGTGGAGTTGATCGTACCATGGGATTTTATGTACCTGGCCCTAACGAACCAGGCCTAAACTTGCCATTGTTGATTGACGGAGTTGATTATCCTGGCGTACAAGTTGCCGCACCTACATTTGCACAAAACACAGGATTTGATGTGGGCAACTTTGACGTCAATCCGTTTGATAATATTTCCTATGGGCCCAACGGTGAACCCACATATGATCTGGGTATCCTGGATGCCACCTATGAAAGTTCGTTCCTGGATCCTTATCTAGGAACCCGGGCTACTGACATCAATGTTGTGGGCGGCGAGTTTGTGGGACCTTATGAAAGTCATGCACCTGAAGAACTGGTGCCAGGGTCTATATTTGACACACTCGACCTGCGTGTGTATTCACGTGCAATAACCTACTACACTGGCAATGGTACAACAACTGGACCATATACAGTACCTGCCGGTGCTACTGGCGTACAAGTTGCTGTGAATAATGTTGTGGTTGCTCCTAGCACTTACATATTTGCTGGATCGTCAGTTACTTTTAATACTGCTCCAGCCAACGGTACTGTGATTGTTATTCTTGAAATTGAACCCAATCCGGGCATAGAGTTGCGTATTTTCCAAGACATGCGTGGAGTACAAGCCACCTACAGAATGACCACGGCTACCACCACCGCACTGACTCAAGACCTTGCAATTGACGACGATGTTGCGTATATAGATAATGCTGGCGCCCTTGCTGAGCCTGACTTGGCCAACAACATGTGGGGGGTGTTGACTGTAAACGGCGAACGCATCATGTATCGCGAACGAAATTTAGTCACCAATACTGTGAGCAGTCTGTTGAGAGGTACTGCTGGTACTGCCGCAACAGCACATGCCACTGGTGCCACAGTTTACAATTTGAACCGTGTGAATCTAGCACCTATTGTATATCAAGATCACTATGTAGGATCCAATACCTTGGCTGATGGTACCACTACCACATTCACAGCCAATGTTGATCTCAGTTCTCAGGGACTGACATTTGCTCAAGACTGCGTTTTGGTCTATGTTGGTGGACTACTGCAAACCAGCGGATACTCAGTAACTGATGACAATCCTGTGACTGTGGAATTTGACACAGCACCGACTCAGGGTTATCAAGTGTCAATACAAGTTCGTCAAGGTCTGGGCTGGTATGGAACTGGAGTTTATCAAACCACTGGTACACCTTTGCAAGATAGTACCACGGTGGCAGCACAGTTTTTTAGAGGCTAAAGCACAAGGTAAATAAGTCATATGCAAAATAGTCAACCTGTTACACAACAAGCAAATCCTGCCACACAGCCCAAGCGACCCAATGAAACTGGATCAGTTTCGGTTGAGGGTTTTGTAAAGATTTTTGATCCCGAAACCCAGGAAACTTTTGTGGAGACACGAGCATGATCTCTTCGGGCCTGGTAAAAATTGAAGGCTTTGTCAAAATATTTGATCCTGAATCAGGCGAAATTTTTGTGGACAAAAAGAACGCTATTCACTATGAAAACATGAGTATCAGTCTTGCTGAAACTCTCAGCAATAGAACCAGTGCGCAGGGCGGCGGTTGGATTTACGAAATGGCATTTGGCAACGGTGGATCTAGTGTTGATCCCACTGGTATTATCACATATTTGCCCCCAAATACCACAGGGCAAAATGCCGATCTCTATAATGAAACTTATGCTAAAGTTGTGGATGATAATTCGGTGGCTGACTCTGATCCTGCCAACAACTACATGGAAGTGCTACACACGTCAGGCAAGCCTTATACTGATATCCTGGTCAGTTGCTTGCTGGACTACGGCGAGCCTCCAGGACAACAGGCCTTTGATAATTCAACCAATTTCAATGGCGAATATGTGTTTGATGAACTGGGGTTGAAAGCATTTACTACCAGTGCAAGCAATCTACGCCTGCTGACCCATGTGATTTTTCACCCGGTGCAAAAGAGTCTAAATCGTCAGATACAAATTGACTATACTGTGCGTATACAGACCCTGACCAACTTGACCACAGCATAAATACAAATAGAACATTCGGAGTAACACATGTCATATACAATTACACTAACTGATGGCGCAATCTATGCTGTAGTAGCAGATGGTACCGTTAACACTAGTTCCAGCATGACCCTGGTGGGCAAAAACTGGGCAGGTTATGGACAATTTCTAGGCGATAACTTTATTCGACTCTTGGAGAACGGCGCCAATACCACTGCACCAGGCGCACCGTTGACTGGTCAACTTTGGTGGAACAAGACTGCAGGTACCATGCAGGTGTACAATGGCACAGGATTCAAAACTCTTGGTGGTGCTACTTCTGCCTCTTCTGCTCCGAGCAACAATGTCACAGGTGATTTATGGTATGATACTGTAAATCAACAGTTGAATGTTTGGACAGGTGCTGCCTGGATCGTGGTAGGACCTGCATTCACTCCAGGTACAGGCACAACAGGTGCCATCGTGGCCACAATTGTGGACAACACAGCAACATCACACAGTGTGATTGAATTATTCTCTAACAATACCATTGTGGGCATTGTGAGCAAGGATCAAACTTTTACTCCTGGCACTGCGGTCACCGGCGGATGGGGTGTACAAGCAGTGAATCCAGGTATCACCATGGCCACCGGCGTTGCTAACAATGCTGTATGGGGTAATGTAGTTACATCGGGCTCGTTCACTGTCAATACTGGTGGTGCCGCAACTGCTATTATTAATGGTGCAGGCAACGCAATTGGTAACATTGGCTCAGCGGGCAGTTACTTTAACCGAATCTTTGCTCAAGCAACCACAGCACTTTATGCTGACGTTGCCGAACGCTTTGCCGCAGATGATGTGTATACACCGGGCACAGTGGTTGAACTGGGCGGCTCAGCAGAAATTACCAAGGTCAAGTCAGACGCCAGCAGTGCGGTTTTTGGTGTGATTTCTACCAGACCTGCATTTACCATGAACGGTGGTGCTGGCGAAGACGATACTCACCCTCCGGTGGCCATGACAGGTCGTGTGCCTGTTCGGGTTACAGGCGTGGTACGCAAGGGCGACAGATTGATTTCAGCAGGCGACGGCATTGCCAGAGCGGCTGGCCCCCAAGAAGCCACTGCATTTAATGTGATTGGTCGTGCCTTGGTAAATAAAACAGACGCAGGACTTGGCATAGTGGAAGCCATTGTCACAATCAAATAACAGGAAACCGCAATGACTTATTCTTCAGGATCACAGATATTAGCCTCAGACTACAACACATTTACTACCACAGCAGGTGGATTGAATGATATATGGGCCACAGGATCAGGCGACAAAGGTTGGGGACAAACTGCTTTTGTAGCACAAACAACAGGCAATACTGTGGCAGCCACACAATGGGCCACCTTGGTCAACAACTTGGCCACATCTGGCACACAAACTAACACAACCATTACATCAAGAACTGCTCCTGTAACAGGAAACGTTGTTGCTATTTTGGCCAACGTGAGTACTGATATTACCAGCGTAACAACCAATCGTGGAAATGCCGCGGCCTCGGGCACAATCAGTAGTACCTGGACTGGTAACATTGCTAAAACTGCCGCCACAGGTTCAGGTGGCGCAGCCTGGACCATTGTTTGGACACAGACCATAACATTCCCAAGTGCCGCTCAAGCAAGATATTTCTGGAATGCAGGCGGCCTAGTTCGATTGGACATGAGCAAAACATCAACCGGTACAGACATCGACGCAGACTGGAATACCTTCGTAGGTACTGTAGGCACATTGTACATGAGTGGGCGTGTTAATTCTGCGGCTCAAACTATTGCAGGTGTAAGTTACACAGGCTTTACTAGAGTGGGCGGATCAGGAACACCATCTCCAAACTTGACCACAACAGGTTGGTACTCACTAACTCCTGGTGCGGCTGCTACCACATTGTGGCAGTTGAATAGTACAGTAAGCCCATATACAGGCGACTTTATTCGAGTTACTGGTGCAGTCAATGCCGGGTCAACTGTGTTGACTTTAGTCACAACCTGGAACCAAACCACCAATTCTGGTGCAGGCGAAACAGCCAACATTTCGGGTGGTACAGATACCGCCAGCCCATATACCGCTTTTGGAACGGCACCCGCTGTGCTTTGTAGATTTGTTCCACCAAGTGCCACACTAACCAACTCCTGGGGCACACCTGCTGTGGCCAGTTCCATAGCATAATTGGCAAACTCAATCAGGGCAAAAGGTAGACTTTTGCCCTGTTTTCTTTTATAATCGCACAATGAATACTGACGCATTAATTGCTCATGCACGAGCACGTTTTGATCATGTGGCCGCTCGCCGTGTGCTAAAAGAAAAGTACGAAGCCCGAATGTTGTTTGCCCATGGCGGCGGCATGTGGCGAGCAGGCCCTGAACTACAATGTGTCCTGTTGAGTTGTGCGCAAGACAAAGACGTTGTGCTGTTGGACTTGTATGAAACTCCTGTGAGAGTAAACGTTCCTGAACTGTTTGCTCGATCACACAGCCATTGGCAAGAACAAATGAATGCATGGCTTATAGAATATGAAGAACAGAGTCGCAAACGATGACCACGGGCGCATTGATATTTGCGTTTGACAATGAATCGACTGACTACATTGCTATGGCTGGATGGAGTGCTCGAAGAATTCATAGGCACCTCAACATTCCGGTGGCCATCATCACGGACGCAGATCCAACAGATCCAAGACTTGTTGGTGCAGATCAAGTCATTAATACAACGCCTGCATCCGGCGGAACACGTTGGTTTGAGGATTATCAAGCCACTGTGTCTTGGTACAACGCAGGTAGAACTGATTCATATCGACTGTCGCCTTGGGATCAAACCCTAGTACTGGATGCTGACTATGTGGTATGCGGTAATGAATTACAAACAGTAATTGATAGCCCACAAGATTTTATGTGTCATAGACTGGCCTGGGACATGACCAGCATGAATGACTTTGATGGACTCAACTATTTTGGCCATAATCGCATGCCCATGTGGTGGGCCACTGTGATGATGTTCCGTAAGAGCAACACAGCACAATACATTTTTGATTCGATGAACATGATCAAAAACAACTGGCGTCACTACAAAGATCTCTATCACATCACAGGTACCAACTATCGCAATGACTATGCACTCAGTATCGCCCTGGGTATTGTGAGTGGCCATACCATGCAAGTAGACAACATACCATTTAGATTGGCCACGGTCATGCCCGAGCATACGCTCACTCAACTAGATGAAGACTTTTTCCAAATTGAATATACAGGAGACGACAAACGTCCCAAAAAGATAGCCTGGGCAGGCACAAGTTTTCATGCCATGGGCAAAAAGCACCTGGGAGACATCATTGCCAATTCTCGCTGAGCGCGGCTATCTCATACCAGCCGTCGATACTGACACAACGGACTATGTGGCTTGTGCTGAACAACTGGCTGACAGCATACGCCGGTGGCACCCTGCGGCCAACATAACCATACTCACCAGAGACCAGTTGCCCAATGGCGACCAAGGCGGGTTTGCAAATGACTGGCAGTGCTTTGCGGCCAGTCCTTATAGACAAACAATCAAACTAGAAGCAGACATGGTTATAGCCAGTCCTGTTGATCACTGGTGGACCATGCTTGAACACAGAGATCTTGTGATATCTACTGGTGCTAGAGACTTTTATGATCAACCTGCTGAAAGTAGATTCTATAGAAAAGTGTTTGATGCCAATCACTTGCCTGATGTTTACAATGCTATCACATACTGGCGTGTGAGTCAAACAGCACAAGAGTTCTTTCGACTGGTACGTGATATATTTGAAAACTGGATCAAGTATCGAACCTTGTTAAAATTTCCTGATGAAGAGCCCACAACAGATCTGGTGTATGCAATGGCTGCGCAGATCATGGGTCCTGAACTGGTCACCATGCCATTTGTGAGTTATCCCCGAATTGTGCATATGAAACGACACATGATCTCAACTCACTCACACAATTGGACACAAGAATTGGTATGGGAATCCAATCCGCTGAGGTTTAATACTGTGGCACAGTGGGGGGCAGTACACTATCATCAAAAGGACTGGCGACATGAATGAGCAAGAGTTCTTGGAATTTTGGAAAGCCATTGAGTGGCCGGAAATTAGACCTGTCTATCTTAGACTTTACTACGATGATTTGGGTCTGCCATTATTTTACAGTCACGAAGATCAACCTGGTAAGTATATTGACATTACCCCAGAACAGTTTGCATTGGGAGACCTGCAGGTGAGTGTGGTCAATGGTGTGTTGACGCCACGCAAGCGACCTGTGACACCTAAACTGGTACCCAGTGATCAAGGAATACCTTGCGATCCCAATGATATTGCGGTTGTGGTGGGTGAGCGACAAACACATCAACGATGGAAATTACGGATACATGAATAAAAGCATGTTGGTCAATGGTTGTAGTTTCAGTAGAGGACCAGGATCCTGGCCTTATCATCTGGGTTATGAAATTTCAAATTTAGCCCAGGCAGGAGCCGGCAACACTTACATACACGAAACTACTATTGCTGAACTTGCAAGGCGATCATATGATGCAGTTACCATTATGTGGACCGCTCCTCAACGTCAAGACATGAGAGTCAGTGATATTGATCAATTTGCCGGTAGCAAGTATACCAGTGCATATCAGCATTTACAAAATGATTGGCTAGAAAAAATTGTTTGGCCCAAAAACGATCAAGACTATGTTGAAAAAAATTGGGTTTTTGGTTGCGGATATATCAATGGCGAGCAGGCTTTGAAAAAAACTCGCGTGTTTGAATCAGTGTACCGATACCAAGCAACCTTAGAATTTGAGCAGGGTTTTCTAATCAAGATGATATCTTTACAGAACACCCTCAAACAAATGAACATACCATATCTGTTTACCTTTTATCATCCTTACTTTGATGGATTGAAAGAATATGATCTTTTTAAACTTCTAGATCTAGAATCAATATATAACGATACAAACATAACAGATATCATGCGTGACAACAACTGGTATGATACAGATGGAATGCATCCTGGTACACAAGCCCACCAAGCCTGGGCAGAAATTTTAAAGAATATATGGCAACAAAAATTGACGTAGCAGATTTAGACTGCATTTACCTATCGTATGACGAACCGCAACGAGAAGAATTTTGGGTCCGGATCAAGAACATGGTGCCTTGGGCTTGTAGGGTCGATGGTGTACTGGGAAGCGATGCGGCACATAAAGCCGCGGCCCTGGCTTCTGAGTCTGAGCGATTTATACTCATTGATGGAGACAATATCCCTGACCCGGCTTTTTTTAATCAAACACTTGATTTTCCCACTGGTGATTATGAGCAGGCTGTGTTCCGCTGGCGAGCACGTAATCACATCAACGGATTGATGTACGGCAACGGTGGGCTGAGTTCATGGACCAAAACACACGTGATGAACATGCGCACCCATGAAAATACAGATGGCGCAACAGAAACACAAATAGAGTTTTGTTTTGATCCGCTATATTGGGCCATGCATAACTGTTACTCAGTTACCTATCCCAATGGTTCAGCATACCACGCCTGGCGTGCCGGATTCCGTGAAGGTGTCAAGATGTGTTTGAATCGTGGAGCCAAGCCCACAGTGTCAGAGTTCAAGGACCGTGTGCATCATCGTAACCTAGATCATCTAACCATATGGCATAATGTGGGCGGCGACGTTGATTATGGTTACTGGTCAATTGCTGGCGCACGTCAAGGAACTTATATGACAATGCTCACAAACTGGGATTATCTACAGGTACAAAACTTTGCGGCCTTGGCCGAACTTTTCAATACTGTAAAAGATGATCAACCTGAAATTATTGCCAATCGACTGGCAGATGAACTGACCACACAACTGGACCTGCCCATGCACATGCTCACGGCTGAAGCCAGTCGTTTTTTCAAGCATCATTATCGTAGCAATTGGCACAATCGAGGCATAATGGCCAGAGAGATGGATGTGATCAGATTTCAAGAAGGATGGTAATATGAATTGGAGACATGCTTACACTGATCATTACACTGTGGATCTTGATGAAAAATTCAACACCTGGAACAAAGACAAATTACACCCTGACCAGGAAAAACTATCAAAAATTTGCTGATTTGATATCACTCAGAATTAAAAAATTATTATGATTATTATGCCAAACATTGATCAACATATTTGGAATCTAGAATTCCTAACAGTTGATATCATATACGAATTTCAAAAAAATGGCAAAGTCGTAATTAACTTAAACAACGAAGGTCCTGACGCCAATGAGTTAGGACTATACCCTATTCTAGATTATATCACTAAAAAATTTAATATTGACAAGAAGTTAATCAGCATACAAACACGCAATCTCTTAGAGAACCATGCGGACTATCAGATAATAAAACGCAACCCTTTATATGTTACTGAGGTCCAGGAGTTTATCAAACATCACGACTATACAAAAAAGAACTTTTATCAAATAAAACATTTTGGATTGTTTATTGGTAGATCAAATTGGCAACGATTTTGGATCTCATCAGAAATGTTTGGGCGATATCGAGACAAAACATTACAAACATTTTTATATGATCCTATAAACGATTTCCATAAATCTCATTTGGGATTCGATCAATTATACACTGAAACTAGAGCACAATGTAATCTATCATTCATGTCACAATTGTTGTCACAATCGCCTGTCAGACTTGATTTTGTAGATAAATTTCCTATTGTAACTCCAGCACATTTTGAGATCAGCAAACACTATCATAAATTTTTCTCAGAGATAGTCTGTGAAACATATTCAGCAGGGCAAAGTTTTTATCCAACTGAAAAAACATGGCGCCCTATTGCTTGTCAAACACCTTTCATGATACAGGGTCCTGTAAACTTTCTACAAAATCTTCATAAACTTGGATTCAAAACATTTCACCAATGGTGGGACGAAAGTTATGATGAAGATGGAAGCCTATTAGGAATCAGAACCATTTTAAAAAATGTTGAGCGTCTAAGCAAGATGTCTGCGGCAGAGTTGGAGTCTATGTATAACAATATGAAACCAGTACTCGAGCATAATCATAATGTTTTGTCAGAACTTACTGATAAATCTTTTGAGATATTCTATGACCAATAAAAGTGTATTCATGGGCTCAGCAGAACTCATGAAAGACCAACTGGGCAATGCATTATGCTTGGCCAAATGGAAACAAGTGAGTTTGCACTTGCCCACTGGACACAATAACAGTTGTTATCATCCACCCTTGCATGAGATTCCCGTAGAGAATCTTGCAACCAACCCTGGTAGTTTACACAACACGCCATACAAAAAAGAACAACGAAAAATCATGTTGCGGCAAGAGCGGCCTTCAGAATGCTCCTACTGTTGGAACATGGAAGATCAGGGCAAGTTAAGTGATAGACACTATCGTTCAGGCGAGCCCTGGGCCGCAGTAGATTTTGAAAAGATTGCTAATTCAACAGGGGATGAAGACATAGTTCCTAGTTATGTAGAAGTCAATTTCAATCATGCCTGTAACTTGTCATGCAGTTACTGTAGCCCGCAGTTTAGTTCAACTTGGCAAGCGGAAGTTGATAGGCTGGGAGGATTTCCTACCTCAACTATGCATAATGATCCTGCGCATTTTACGGGTAACAAACGACCCATCCCAGTACGTGAACACAATCCTTATGTGGAAGCATTTTGGGCATGGTGGCCTGAGTTATACCCTGCACTAGAACACTTTCGCATGACTGGTGGTGAACCGCTGATGGACCGGAACACTTACCGGGTATTTAATTATGTGTTAGACAATCCCTCTAAAAAATTACATCTTAATGTTACTAGTAACTTTTCAGTAGAACCCGAATTGTTCAAACGCTATCTTGACTATGTAAAACGCATCTGTGATGGACGCATCGAACACTTCATGCAGTATGTGAGCGTGGATTCAGGCATACCTGCACAGGCTGAGTACATACGTCATGGTCTTGATTACATGCGTATGTTCCACAATGTGGATCGCTATTTGACTCAAGTTCCTAGTTACAATAGTCTTACATTTATCATAACCATGAACAATCTTTCTGTCACAGGATTGAAATCATTGCTGGGTTGGATCCTGTTCCTAAGAAGAACACACAGCAGAACCTATCAACGAGTATGGTTTGATACTCCTGTGCTACGCACACCTGCCTGGCAGAGTCTGCAAATATTGCCGGAAAGTTACGCCGCCAAACTAGAAGAAGTCAAGCAGTTCATGCTGGAACACATGGAAGATCCAAGATATCCGCATCAAGGGTTTAAGGACTTTGAAGTGGCACGACTGGATCGAGACATTGCCTGGATGCGTAGTGCCCAAGACCAAGATCATTCACAGGCACGTGCAGATTTTTACAGATTCTTTGCAGAACACGATCGTCGACGCGGTACTGATTTCTTGGCTACATTTCCTGAGATGCAATCATGGTGGCGAGAATGCGAATATCATGCTAGGTAATCGCAGACTAGTATGTGATACTTCATGCGAAATCTATCCCGAAATTAAACATCTGGTAGATGAAACATTTTGGGATTTTGAGCAGTATGTATCTCAGTCCAATGACATTGTGATACTTGCCAGGCAAACTGTAAATCGTCACTCAGATCGAGTAAAACAACTGGCCGAAACTTGTTTGCCTGTGTTGGCCAATCCTACCGAAGGTTCTATAGTTCTCAAACTACAATGTCAACGATTAGGATTACTGAATTATATCCGAGATCAAAAAATGCTACTGGTTGGTTGCGGAGAAATGGAGCCAGATCTTAATTGTTTAGTTTATGATCAGTATGCTTACAAAGCCACATGTTACATCAGTAATAACGAACAATGTGCTCGTGTGGATGAAATTTATAAAAAACTTCACAAACCCTACCTGTTCTTGTTTTTGAATGGACGCACAAGGCCGCACAGAAAATACATGATAGAAAAGATGCGTGACGCTGGTCTACTAGAACATGCACTATGGACTAATCTAGACACAACTCCAGTATATCATCACACTTATGTAACAGACTTGTGTGAAAGACCCAGTGCAATACAATTGCTACCCTTAGAATACGAAGTAGAACAATTTCACGCAGGGCAGAAAGATCAGTATCAATACGCTTTTGTCAAGGATGAACTGTTTGATAACAAATGGGGAGACATATATATTCGATCCGAACCCTATATTGATACCTATTTTAGCCTGGTATCAGAAACTGTGTTTGATTATCCTTACAGCCTGCGTAGTGAAAAAATATACAAACCAATTGCCATGGGGCATCCGTTCATAGCAGTGGCCAATTGCGGGTTTTATCAAGACTTACATCATGCAGGATTTCAAACCTTTGGTCATCTAATAGATGAATCATTTGATAGGATAGACAACAATCAAGATCGCCTGGATAGAATTGCACAAGTGGTGCAAGACTTATGTAGGAGTGATCTGGCCGAATTTCTGGTTGCAAGTCAGGCAGTAACTAAGTATAATCAACAACACTTGGCAGCAGAAGGCGTTCGAGTTTTTCGAGAATTTCCTGAGCGATTTGCCAATTTTATTCAAAGCAATTTGTGAACGATTTAGATTTTAAACACACAATATTAGACACATTATCTCAAAGTTTTTGTGCAGCCAAATGGTACAACGCTACCATCTGGTTAGGCTCTGGCATTACCACGTCATGCCATCATCCGCCGGCCCATTTGATTGACATTGATAAAGTCTCTAACAACCCTAGGCTGTTGCACAATACTGACCAAAAGAAAGAAGACCGCAGAAAGATGTTGGCCGGCGAGCGTCCTGCAGGTTGCGAGTATTGCTGGAAGATTGAAGACATGGGCAAGGATGCTATATCAGACCGTGTGTACAAATCAAAGATATATCCTATAGAGGCACTAGATGAGGCTTATAATACTCCTGCCGACGATGACGTCAATCTCCGTACATTGGAAATTGCTTTTGATCGTACTTGTCAATTTGCTTGCTCTTACTGCAACCCTGCTTTTAGCACAACTTGGGCTAACGATATCAAACGTAACGGACCCTACCACAATCTTGTTAGTGACGGGCGCAATCACTTTACCCACACCCATGATAGTGCTCAGTTGTTTAAGATCACGGAGGCTAATCCCTACATTGATGCATTTTTTGCATGGTGGGAAACGGATCTACATCATACCCTCCAGGAACTCAGAATTACCGGAGGCGAGCCCCTTATGTCTGCCCACACTTGGCGACTTATTGACTGGTTTCGAGACAACCGGGGACGTAGTAGCACACGCCTTGCTATCAATAGTAACCTGGGAACCGACGTTGACATTGACCGATTGCTTGCCAGCACACGAGGAATGGCTATCGACCTATACACAAGCAATGAATCAATCTCTACACAAGCAGAGTACATCCGCGATGGGCTGGTCTGGGACGATTGGGCCAACAACGTAGAACGATTGTTAGATTCAGGGCAGTTCCGTGGCATACATGTGATGTCGACCATTAATGCACTATGTTTAAGCACACTAGATCAATTGCTGGAATGCATAATGAATTGGAAACTGGAATATGGTCGAGATGCTATCAGTTTCACATTAAATATCCTGCGCTTTCCGTCATTTCAATCACCGCTAGTATTGCCCGATGCCCAGCGCCGAGTATATCAACAACGCTTGGAGACATGGCTTGAGCACTGGGCTGACAGTGAATTCATTCATGAACACGAGGTCAATCACACACAACGCCTAATAGACTATTTGGATGTGGTAAAGACTCCACACTCGGAAGCATTTGATCGCCCTAAACTATTGAATGATTTCCGACAGTTCTATACACAGTACGATCAGCGTCGTGGCAAAGACTTTGTCCAAGCATTTCCCGAATTGGCAGATTGGTACAACACAATCTAATCCCATGTTAAAAGCAACCATTATCTATTTGCCCGGGTCAGCAGGAAGCATGCTATACAAAACATTAACGTTGAGTGAAAAAACAATCACAGGTACCAAGGGGCAGGATCTTGAAGAGTATAACAAAAAGTTAACTGCTCAGGAAAAATTTACCCGTTACATGACCTGGGATAGTACAGACTGGAAAACACAAGAAAGAAAAGATCTGTTGAGTTATGCAGATGGTCAAATTGATTTTTACCACTATGAAGATTGTGATCTATGGACCATAGACAGTTGGCATCCACAGGAGTTTTTCAATCAATATACACAAAAAACCTTGTGGGGAGAAAAGTTTTATGAAAATGTTATTTTGATACAAGTGAGTCTTGAGCACAAGGAATTTTTACTGGTGAATCAAACTGCCAAAGAGTATAGTCTTGATTTTGACCAAGAATATCAATGCCTTGACCTGCTAACTGGCATGTTTGGCAATATTTTATTGACAATACCTTTTGACAGTTTTTTTGTCAAGAACCAATATCTAAATGAAATCGCTCGACTAGACACAGAATTGGATTTGGAATTAGATCTAGATCTAGTGGGAGATTTGTGGGACCTTTGGTTCAAAGAAAGTTCATTGATATGGAAAAAATAAAAATACTTTGCCTGGGCAACAGTTCAACTGATACAGTTATTCGATCAGATCAGGTGGCTCAGCAGTATGCAACTGAATGCAACGGCCTGTTGACTGAACAAGATAACAACATTCAATCTGGATGCTATTATACAGATATCGGAACAGTCAGAGTAGATTATCTTAGATCAATATGCAAAAGTTTTGATTTGATTGTGTTGTTGGACCAAGATCCTGTGAGTTATGGTCATATAGATTCATTTTATCAGTCGATGACCACATGTTTATTTTTACAGCATCAACAGCAGGTAATAATTCAATCTCAAAAGCCCTGGTTCTACATAGTCACACATCTTGAACCAACGCAACCCAACAGTTCAATAGTACGAGTCAGCAACAATCAAGAACTGTATCAACAGGTAATGATTGCTGATGTGTTCAAAAGAAATCTAGTCCTACAACTGAGCAAAATTTCCAGCAATACATTTGATGATTTTACAACGTATGTAAATAACATGGTGCAAAAATGCAGAAGTTTAGACTGTAGGTTTGTGATGTTCAGAGCAGACCCCCACGAACCAGACCCTGAACTACACTATCATGTGACTAGATTTCTTGTGCAATTTCCTGAATTTGTTTTGTTGACTCCTGATGCGTTTGGAGTGGATTCCAATTTAGAAAAAATAATTTTACGACACTGGACAAATCTCTATGAGTGATTACAAATACAACAGCACATATCTAGTGCGACCTACAGAACTTACTGAGCGTGAGCGTTTGAATGATTTCCGACAGTTCTATACTCAGTATGATCAACGTAGATCAAAAGACGTTGGCTCAGCATGGTCCAAATTGAAAGAATGGTCCGACATATTATGAAAACACTAGGCACAATAGACCTTGAGCATTTTTCAAAACAAGATTACGATACCGGCAAAAAATGGTTGCGTGATCAATTAAGAAGTTTACGAAAAGACCCGTTTGAAACGGATGAAAGAATTGTGGTTGTTCATACTTGGGATTACTACGTAAAAGAACATGAACAAGCAGGGTTGATATTGAAGAATTTACAAGTGTTACTCAATGAAGAAGATATCTCCTGTTGTTTTGTTCAGTTACAAACCACCAATCCTGACATTGCACAAGAACTCACAGCAATACAAAAAATAAATGTAGATTCTAATGCAATAGAATGTGAGATAATCCCCGGCCCATATCATCGGCAGCAGTTGAACCGTTATCCCTACAGTAGAGAGGAAGAATATCAATATGGTTCAGCCAATCCAGTCAAAGTAAATCTCGCCAGTTTGTCGCCTGAACAACAGCATTTGTTGAGCCAAAGCAAAACTTTCTGCATGTACCCCTGGATACATTTACACGCTTGGCCCAATGGTCAGGCATACCCCTGCTGTCACGCTGAAGGAAATCCACAGTTTGGATCCACTAGAACACAAACACTGGCAGAGATTTGGAATGGTCAGCCTATGAAAAAACTACGTCAAGACATGCTGACAGAAACGCCCAATCGCTCATGCACACGCTGTTATGAACAAGAAGAGTCAGGGTTCTTTTCCGGCAGACAAAGTGCAAACAAGCATCATGGTCATCACGTTGATCGAATTGCACAAACCTTGCCCAGTGGGCAGTTTGACCAGTTTGCAATGACCTATTGGGACATTCGTTTCTCAAACCTGTGCAATCTAAAGTGTCGCTCATGTGGGCATATCTTTTCAAGCCAGTGGTATCAAGATCAAGCCAAGTTGGCAGGTCCTGCATGGAAGGATAGTAACACAGTTCTCAACTACGCAGGACGCACAGAAACAGACATGTGGACACAACTGGAGCCACACCTGGACTATGTGGAGCAAATATACTTTGCAGGTGGCGAACCCCTGTTGATGGAAGAACACTACAATATTCTTGAAGAACTTGTGCGGCGCAAACGCTTTGATGTCAGACTGATATACAACACAAACTTCACACACACTGATCTTAAAGGACGCTCAGTATTTGAATACTGGCGACAGTTTGAATCAGTGGCAGTGGGTGCCAGTCTAGACGCCATGGGCACGCCTGCAGAATATATTAGAAAAGGCACACGTTGGTCGGATGTGGTAAAGAATCGTCATAGAATGATTGCCACATGTCCCAACGTAGACTTTTACATAAGTCCTACACTCAGTATCATGAATGCCTGGCACTTGCCTGATTTTCACAAGGAATGGGTAAGTGCTGGCCTAATTCGGGCGCAGGATTTGAATGTAAATATCTTGCAGGATCCTGCATACTACAGAATAGACATTGCACCCGCCGAATACAAGCAAAGATTGGAAGCCAAGTACTTGAAGCATCTAGACTGGATGAGTGATCGCGATCCGCTACAACGTGCTACACAGGGATTTCGAAGCGCCATTACCTTTATGAATGCCACAGACAACACACAGTTGATTGATAAATTCTGGCGTAAAACACATGAATTAGATAGCATTAGAAATGAATCGTGGCACCATGCTGTGCCAGAATTAGAGGCATTGAAATGACAGACCTTGACAAGATAATATCACCAAAAGATTACAAGACATTTGCCGGTCCAGACTGGCCCAGTTATCAAGACATTCTGTCAGGAATAACTGTTGATGATGTGTCTATTCAGGCCGAAGTGACAGAGTTTGTGGAAATGATGACACAGACCTATCAAGAAACTGTGCAGGATGGGGCTTTATTAGCACAACGAAATCAACAGCGCCAGGGACAGATATTTTTTAATAAACAACTACAGGTCTCTCAACGTTGCAATGAACCTTGGGATACAATGAGCATCAATCACAACGGTGACATTTATATATGTAGTTGTTCAAGTTGGCTGCCAAAACTGGTAGGCAATCTACAACGCACACAGTCAGTATTTGACGCATTGAATTCAGAAATTGCACAGAAAATACGACAAGAAATACACGCCGGTAGATATTTTTATTGTAACAATGAGATTTGTAGTTTTTTTCAAAAAATAGACCCCAGCACCTATCAATCCAGACCAGTCGACACCAAACCATTGCCATTTGTGGCCAATGATCAGCAGTTGTCAATTGCACAAATACCCAGAAATCTAATTTTTGAATTTGATTATACTTGTAATTTTCAGTGTCCTAGTTGTAGGACGGAATTGATAAATCACAACAAACATCATGTGATCAGACCTATCAACAATAACATTGTGAACTGTATCAAGCACCAGATAATTGACCAAATACAGGACCAACCGGTGGAAATTCGCTGGTGCGGTGGCGAGCCTTTCATCAGTGAGGCATATCTTGAACTGTTGGAGTATATTATGCAGACTGGTAAATCAAATATTCAGCACATCATACAAACCAATGGCAGTTATCTACAGAAAAAATCTAATCTAATTGAAAAACTATTGCCCACACTTGCAGAACTCCGAGTGAGTTTTGATGCAGCCACACCCGAAACCTACAGTAAAACAAGAGTAAATGGTCAGTGGGACGCACTGTTGGCCAACGTCAGTTGGATCCGAGAAACAATTGACACTGGGCATACCAGCACAGTGCTCTCTGCGGATTTTGTAGTGCAGGCCGACAACTACAAAGAAATACCCAAATTCATCGAACTCTGTAATAGTATAGGGATTGATAGAATAAACTTTCAAAAGATGTGGAATTGGGGAACTTGGCAACCAGACATATTTCAAAGTAAAAATATAAATCACAGCAAGCACCCTGATTATGCTGAACTAGTGGCAATACTTAAACAGGCCAATATCCCATTGGGATTTTAATCATGAACGCACCACATACAAAATTTTGCGTCCTACCGTGGATCAGTCTGGAAGCCAGTCCCATTGGCACTGTGCGTCCTTGCTGTTTGGCCGATGACGAGATAGTTGACAGCAATAGTGTTAAGTTTAACTTAAAGTCTGCCAATTTCCGAGACATTCAAAACAGTGAGTACATGTATCAATTGCGGCAAGCATTCTTAGCCGGTCAACAGCCAGAGACTTGTAGAAAATGCTGGAATGAAGAAGACGCTGGGCGTACCTCAAAACGCATGCACACGCTAGACAGACTCAAGCACATGGGTATTAGTTCTGAATGGACACAAGAAGCCAAGCCACTCATGTTCTTGGATCTCAAACTGGGCAATATTTGCAATTTGAAATGTCGTATATGTGGATCTTGGTCCAGCAGTAGTTTTGCTGTGGAAGAAATAGCCAATTCTTCAGAAGAACACAGTAAAACAAGTTTTGCCTATCAGATGCTAAAAGCCGGACGCTGGCCCAGAGAGAATGAGAAATTCTGGACACAAATTGAGTCAGTGGTAGATGACATACGCTATATTGAATTCACTGGTGGCGAACCATTCATGATTGCGGAACATTTTGAAATGTTGCAGGGCATAGTGGATCGTGGTATTGCACCGCAAGTGGAAATACACTACAATACCAACGGTACTCAATGGCCAGTGGCCGCAGAACACATCTGGAAGCATTTCAAAACAGTAGAAATAGCATTTTCAATTGACGACTTGTGCGAAAGATTTGAATACCAACGCACCGGTGCAAAATGGACAGACGTACAAGAAAATATACAAAGATTCCGTGATTTAAGAAAACGCTACCCCAATATTCAACTGCAATGTTGCTCCACAGTAAACATATTCAATGTACTATATATTGATCAATTGGCCAACTGGATCGGTGTGCAAGGATTTGACTTTGTGTACTGGAATATCATGCATGATGCACCATATTTTTCCGTCGCTGCCTTGCCCGACACAGCAAAACAAGTGATTGCTGATCATTTGAATACTGCATTCATGCCAGGCATGTACAAGAAAGATTTTTCAGGCATTGTGGATTTTATGATGCAAGGTGAATCAACCGACGGAGTTGAAACATGCAGACAAATGCAAAAACTAGATCACCGGCGTGACCAAAATTTAGCAGATGTTGCTCCTGAACTAGCCCAATTATTAAATTATGTCAAAACCTGACACCATGTGCCTAGCACCCTGGGTGCATACATATCTAAGCCCGCAAACCGAGCGCAGAATGTGCTGTGCCAGCCGTGAACCTGCACAGAACTTTGAGCAGTACATAGATACTGCATCGGGCACAGGACGTTATATACCCGTAACTCTTGAACAGCACTGGAATTCAGAACATATGAAATCCGTGCGTCGTAGAATGATGGCTGGAGAAACCTTACCAGAATGTGAAGTATGCAATGACAGACTCCTTAACACTAGCGTTTACCGCACCTACTTCGATCATTTATTTCAGCACAAACTGCCAGAAGTTTACAGCACAACACTGGAGGATGGTTTCACGACTATGGCTCCTGTATCGTGGGATTACAGGTTCAGCAACCTGTGTAACTTTAAATGCCGTACTTGCGGAGACATGCTCTCCAGCGCCTGGGAAAGTGAACAAAAAACTCACAACATGGTCAACTGGCATGATCCTAAAAACAATTGGATGCGAAACGACATACGCGGAGCAATACAATCATTCCAGCAAGACCAGGTTGAAGCCGAATTCAGTCATGCTGTGGAACAACACCTGGTAGAAGAAGTATACTGGGTAGGCGGCGAACCCTTGATGTATGAACAGCATTGGCGTTACATGCAACGCATAATAGAACTAGGAGATGGACCACGACTTTATGCAAGATATAATACTAATTTGTCTCGAATTTACTATAGTGGCATGGATCTTTTTGGTGACATACTCGCCCATGTTAGAGATTGGCAAATCTGTGCTAGCCTGGATGGAACTAACGGAATTGGGGAATATATTCGTACAGGATTGGATTATGAACAGTTCAAGCGTAATTTTGAACACGGCCTACAGTACGCAACAAACCCAAGACAAATGCGTATTGATTTTACGCTCACACTGCCTGGAATGTTCGAAACTGATGCAATTCAAAGCCTATCACAAGAGTATGGGGTACAACTGTTAGCCAAGGTCATATTCAGTTTCTCACCAGATATCATAATGAGTCCGTTGGCGTTGCCCCGACGCTTGTTGGATCCATGGGTTGACGAACTAGCAGGCCGCTCCGCAGGTGCCATGCGTGATGTACTGCTACAATTAAAGAACCGTCCTTGTTTTGAAGAACAATGGCCGGATCAATATCAAGCAGGGCTGAGTAAAGGCAAAGCCCGTGTGTTACAACTAGAACAAATAAGAACACAATCAGTAACAATGACGGATATTCTGGGCGCACGTCCAGAAGTACTAGAATGGTGGATGCAAATTGCTTGATTCGATTGAAATAGATCTGCGTGGTGCAGACAATCAAATTCTTACTGTATACATTGATGTGGCTGACAACAGCCTCGGCCGTAAATGGCTGATCGCACTGAATGGTATTATTCAACGTGATTTACATTTGGAAAAGAATTACTGTTGGCTAGGCTGGGCCGAAAGTGACCGTTCAGCAGAGTATTTGTGTACACAAATCAACAGATCAATAATGGCCATTAACTCCAGCACGTTAGATTATCGTATACAAGACTTTTTCAGTCCTGCAGAAGTAATACAACATGATCTAGATATCAATCATGACCGAATGAATCAACTGCATCGCTATTTTGAGGATCTGCAAGGCACAGCAGGTGCAATGAGCCCGTATTATGATTCAGCAGATGACCACACACGTTGGCACATACGCCAATTAAATTTACTATGCCATGAACTAGAAAGCCTTGTGTTAAGTATGCGCAAGGCAGTACAAGCACCTGAATGGCGCAGACCCAGTCAACTGATGTGTTGGCTTAATGCACCACGTTATGAACTAGATGAAGAAGATCTAGAATTGTTTGGAATAGAAACAATCAATAGAAAATTGGGTGGTGTGTACGTGGGTGTAAATAAAGCGGTGGGCAAGCATCACTGGGAGGTATTTTGTGACGAAGGACGCGATTCAAGGATTTCGGAACTGGTTACTACAGGACTACGTACCCAGACTCAAGCGGCTGGTGACTTTGATATTGAATGGGCCCGTGATCCTGGCGCATACCCGTGGCAGATCCGACAGTTGGCAGAATTTCGAACATGGCTTGAACGGAATGGATTTGACCCAGATGACAAAAGTCTTACAATTGGCCACCCTCAAATCGGGTCAGTTGATCTCGCAAGGTCGTTTGGTACAGAAGACTGGGAAGACATATACTCGCAATTGAGCCAACATCAAGACGTGTATAAAATACGCACCAGCACAGCCCAGGCTACATATGACTATCGCTGGAGTGATACAGACTATGATCTACAACAAATAAAGGCACTAAAATGAATTGGATTAAAAGACTTTGGTCAAGAATCACGTTAGAAATACGCTATCGTAAAAAATTAAAAGAACTACGCAAGCGAGATCCGTTTATCTACAAATGAACATCCTGGGCATTAGTGCAGGCTTTCACGATGCGGCTGCCACAGTCATAAGCCCTGACGGTGAAATATTGTTTGCCGGTCATTCAGAACGTTATAGCAAAAAGAAAAATGACGCTGACTTCTGTCAAGGTTTGCTAGATGAAGTTGTAGAGTACGGGCCAGATGTAGTTGCTTACTATGAACGCCCTTGGAACAAACAATTCAGACAATGGTACGCAGGACAAGGTATTGAATGGCACAAGTTAACAACGAAACAAATCCTAAACAAGCAATTGGGCAGCCAAATTGAACCCGAGCGTGTGCTGAGTTTCAATCATCATTTGAGTCATGCCGCGGCAGGTTTTCAAACATCACCATTTGACCGGGCCACAGTGGTAGTAATAGATGCAATAGGTGAATGGGATACAATTAGTATATGGGGTGCAGAATATGATTCAAAGGGCGTGGCGCGATATAAGAGATTATGGCGACAGGTTTATCCGCACAGCATAGGATTGTTTTATAGTGCAGTTACTAAGCGCATTGGCCTACACCCACTAGACGAAGAATACATCACCATGGGCATGGCCGCATGGGGGCGTAACACCTGGTATCATGACATGCGTGAGCACGTGATTGCTGATGAGCGTGACATACGCATGCGACATAACTTTCACACAGGCATGAGTCAAGATTTCTTGATAGGTTCCAGCAACGAAAACATTGCAGCCGCGGCACAACTAGTAGCAGAGGATCTCATTCGTCAGGTAATAATTCGTGCTAGAAACACAGGTTTTAGTACTAATCTGGTATATATGGGTGGGGTGGCACTGAATTGCACAGCCAACCGTATGCTAGGAGAATACTTTGAAAATATCTGGATTATGCCTTGTCCTGGTGACGCTGGTAGTAGCCTTGGCGCTGCCGCTTTGGCTCTTGGACGAAGAATTAACTGGCACAGTGCTTATCTCGGGCATGATATTCCTGGGCCTTATCCCGTTAATGGCATTTTGGATCGGCTTCTTACTGACAAAATTGTCGGAGTGGCATCAGGCAGAGCCGAGTTTGGTCCCCGCGCACTGGGAAACCGTAGCCTCCTTGCAGACCCTAGAGGCAGCGAGATCAAGGAGAAAGTAAATGCAATCAAACGCAGACAACAATTCAGACCTTTCGCCCCAGTTATTTTGGAGGAACTGGCTGATACTTACTTTGATATGCCTCATGGTTGGAGTACTAGTAGGTATATGCAGTCAGTCGCTCGTTGCCGGGTTCCTGAGTTATTTCCTGCTATCGTTCACGTGGACAACACTAGTCGTGTCCAAACAGTGCCAAAAGATGGATCAGGCCTACGAGAACTGCTTGAAAAATGGTATGTGATGACTGGTTGTCCCATGTTGCTCAACACCAGCCTCAACATACGTGGTGAGCCCATGGTCAATGATCGAGCAGATGCAGATCGTTTTGAGCAGTTGTATGGCGTTCAAGTTTGCAGTTAAATAAGGACGTATGTTTTTTTATCACAAGCAACACCTTGCACTGCAACCGAGATGGCATCGATTCGGTGATCGTCGATTAGATCTAATATAAATTTGCAACAGCCAATGTAGAAGTATGTTTACAAAAAATTTAATTGTAGCAGGTGATAGTTTTTGCTCACATGATGGATGGCCTGGGTCTCTAGCCAACAATCTTGATTTAAATTTAATCAATTACGGTGCGCCCGGGCAGCACTGGTGGAGTGTCCGAGACTTTTTGAATGGTTTAAGTTCTGCAGTGCTAGATAACTGTGAAGTGATTGTACTAGCACATACTTGCGCAAATAGAATACCCCATTTGAATGCAGAGTTAAGCAAAATAGATATGCTTAATACTACTCCAGTGACAGATATAGAAAAAAGTGTTTATTATTATTATAAATATATATACAATGAAGAATTCATGTCCTGGGCCCAAGAAGCATGGTTCAAAGAAGTATCTGAGAAATTTGCCCATAAAAAAATAGTACATTTGCATTCGTTTCCGTGGACTATACCTTTATCAAATTTACTAACAGGCATGACTGTTGCACCTAGTCTGATGTCTATTAGTCTAAATGAGTTGGGATTAAAATCACTGTCTTTGTTCAACGACACACGACTAAATCATTTAAACACAAAAAATAATCAGGAACTGGCCCAGCAATTAACTGGCTTAATCAATGACTATACTCCGGGCTCTGTTCGATTAGATTTAACAAAGTTTGAGCAGATAAACAACCACTGGAAAGATTAAAAATAAGTTTCTAATTAATTGGCAGGCTTGCGCCCCAATCTGCTGTGGGGTACATGTCATGAACTCTGCGGAGTTCTTGTAAAGCAAGCAAATGGTCAGGATGTTCAACGTTGCCTATCACATCCTGATCTGCAAACCCGATCCAGGTACCCCAATCTTCCAGTCGAGTGATATTGGCCTGGTAGCCAAATTGTTCGGCCAGCCGCAAAAAGTTTTCTAGATCGTGCCAATTGGCCTGCTGTAGCACAAAGTTCAACGTCACATGGCGATCAAGTGATTTAAGCCAGTCCAAATTATGCAACAGAATATCAAACCGTCCAGGTCTGCGCACGGTCTCATAAACTGGCTCACTACCTGCATCAATGCTCAACATAAACTGATCTATGCTGTTTAACACAGGGCAGTCGGTCAATTGTTTTTCCAATAACAATCCATTGGTAAACAATCTAATACGTTGGTTATGTCTAGGACGAAATTGCTTTATCAAAGGTCTCATGATAGCACTTGCCAATGGATCACCATTGCCACTCATGACAATGCGTGTGGGCTGGTCAAACTTCTCCAATAGTGCAACCACGTGATGAACTTCAGCAAGTCTGCGTTGATATACATCGCCTTGAGAGATCATAATACTGTCTTTACGACAACTTGGGCAGGCCAAATTACAACTAGGGTCAATATTGATATAGATGGTATATTCGTCCAAAATATTGTTGCGATTTACTATGCCGCAACGATCCACAGCACAATATGTAAACTTCTTGTTGTTGATATCTTGCTGTAGGTATTGTGCTGTGGACGATTGCCAAACCGCCTCAAGTGAATCAAAGTCTGTTATTTGACCAACACTGACAGGTAACCAGGCTTCGCACTGGCACACAAAGCAATTGCCAGCATGATCAATTAACAGTGTTCGACTGGGCCAATTACACTGATTGGCGATAGAAAGTTTGAGATCTTGGTTGCGTGGTATGTTACGATAACTGTGCTGGTTATCGATAGGTATTATCAAATTAATAGGATTCATTTAATTGCTCGAGTAGGATATTTAAGCGTGATGTCTTGCTCTCAAGAAATAAACGCTGGTTGTGCTCAATATCAAACCTGGCACGAGCATGTAACCTAGGTAGATCAGACTGTGCTTGAACTATTGCATTTCTTAGGTTGATCCAACGTTCAGTATTGTTCTCGATGAGATCATACGTGTTATCTAACACATTATCAAACACCCGATAACCTTGATGTCTCAACAGTTCTAGACTGCCTGCTGGCCCTGCTATGAAAAACATTTGTCCATGTTTGATGGGCTTGAATGTTTTTTCAGTGAGAAATGTACCACCGGATTGATCAGCGTCCCAGTGTGTTTCCAACACAATATGGCAGTAACTATTCGTGAAATACTTGTTCACAAGGTTAGCCGGATTGTTACGAGATGCCTGGTCAAGATCATCGCTGTAGTATGGTGCTGACTTTAAAAATTGTTCAGTGGCTGTTCTCAACTGACCAATTGAATCTATCTCAATTGGGTTATCTTCATCCACAAGTGCGCCAGTTTCGCAGTAACTCCAGTAACTGTTATCCAGCACATGATGTTGCAACAAGTCGGCTATTGCTGTGGCACGCCAAGATTTGTGCAGTCTGTTCAGTGCTGTAAAATCACGTTCACGTGGATCCGAGTGTATGTGCAATGCTTGCGAACTACTGTTGCGATGCCAATACCACAGTTCAAAGTCAGCAAAGTACACAAAGTCTTCAATGTCACATGCGGCAGTATTACCACTGACAAATCGATAACAATGAGCAGGCAATTGATGTTGTCCCACCAATGCGTCTAATCGTTGTTTAATCTTTATAGGATTATCGCCTTCGTGATAGTAGAACAATATGCGTATGTGGCCATGCCGTAACTCTGTAAACACACGGTTGGGTAGTAGATCAAAGTAATCTATTTCGAAATTGAAGAAGCCCAAGCCAATGGGATAGAATGCATCTGCCGGCCATACTTCGTTGGGACCAAGTATGTTAAGTTGGACACCATGATGCTCGCAATATTCTTGTGGTCTGAATGGTATGGTACAAGGCCAGTGTTGTTCAAACTCGCGCCAGGCTTGAGTGTACGGCTCTGCTTGGTGCCGAGCCAGTGCAGGATATATCTTACCCCGGACTATGCGATCCGCTATCAGTGTCAGTGTCAATGTCATTCAACATCTCTTGTAGTTCTTTCCACAGCACGGACTCAAATCCGCCCCCATAGAAGTGATTCCAATTGTGCTCAACCACTTGTTGTGCCTGCTCAAACAAATCTTGTTTGGCCGACCGTGGCAGTTCATCTAGACTCTGCAACAGGCTGGCAATGCGTTCGATACGCACACTATCTTCTGCTTGATCATAACTCTCATCCCATATGCCCCCAAATGTACGGAAGCCATAACTGCGAAGATACTCCAAACTACCTTGGGTACCCACAATAACAAACGGCATGCCCAGTGCAATAGGCTTGAATGTTTTTTCTGTTAGGTGATGTCTGCGCCCAGTGGCCACAGTTTCTGTAACCAAATATAATAGACTTTCGGCACATTCGTTAAACAAACTTAACCAGCATGAGTGCATGGGATGATCTGTTTCGTTTACAAAGTTAATAGGTAATGTCTGTTGTGCAAATACTTGTTGTATGTCTGGGTATTGACTGATTAAAGGTTTAATAGCATCGTGGATGCTGATGTTTTCTGCAGGACAAGTTTCAGGACAACTGATATGATTGTCTAGCATATTGTTCTTGAACAAATGATATAACATTTCTAGTCTATGCTGACGTTCACCTGCAATAATACGATTAGGTGCAATAAATGTTTTTGCTATCTTACGTTCGGCCACAGGCGTGATTAGGAATGTTTTATCGTATCCTCGATACCAATCCAACGCAGCCCAACCGTGGAAAAAGTAATACAACGATTTCCATTGATACTTTTTACAAACAGATTCAACATTTGCACTGTCACGTTCGCTAGTTACAATATATCCAGGTGCTATAAAGTTTTTATTTCTCTTTATTATTCCTGTTGATCGATTGGTACCACGATCAACATAATAACCAGAGGCAATGTCCATATTTAATTCAACAATTCGATCAAAAGTAGCCCGATGTATGTTCAAATGAATTGGCTCTTGGTCAAAAAAGAATATATAATTGTGTTCGTGACAATCATCCGCACCATAGTTCATCACACTGTCAGGATCACTTCGTCCGAACGGGTCGCAATGAAACACTCTAAATCCAGGACAGTTTTTTCTAATCCAGGGCCACAAGGTATTGTTATAAATTTCATCTATTCTAATCATGTTTGACGTATTCTATTCTGGAACAAAACCCAATCAATTTGTACACGAGCGTGAGGCTGAGTCAATGGAACATGCACAAAGCATGTGTGGCACAAGGTATTTTTGGTGGATAACATACTTATGTGATTATAGCACGTTCGATTGGGATTTTCAACCTGTGCCTTGGCAAAGTGAATTTACCCATGTTTGGCCCAGTCAACATCATGCGTACTCGGGCACATACCTTGTGCCTAGATCAGGAGAGATCAAATTTCACTTTCATCAAAAGATCATCGCCAACAAACGCAATCCAGACAATTTTGTTAGATTGGCAAATAATGTAGACTTTGATTACTCCTGGGCACCGCATCCATTAGATCCTCCATTCATCTATGTGTTCGGCAACCAGCATTGGTCAGCAGAAAAAATGCCCACAATAGAATATCATGTGCCAGGTGCAACGGAGCGCAAATACATGAATAGCCCCAAAGCACAATTACAACAAAATCACAATGACTGCTGGCGCACTCTAGCAGATTGTGAATGGGATTACTCTTGGGTGCCGGATCCCGGAGATTCGCCTTATATCTATGTGTTTGGTAACCAGCATTGGTCAGCAGAAAAAATGCCCACAATAGAATATCATGTGCCAGGCGCCACAGAGCGCAAGTATGTACGTTGGCCCACTGCCAAGTTACTGCCCAATTGCGACAGGTGGACTGCGCCCGACAACATTGATCCTGCCAGTATAGATTACTCTTGGGTGCCTGATCCTGGAGATCCTCCGTACACGTATCAATTCGGCACACAACACCAGCGCACAGGTGGTCCGGTTTATACTGTGCCCGGTGCTACAGAAACAAAATATGTTGAACAGATAAAGATCAAGGTTGATTCAACGTCGGCAGTGATTGTAGAAATTGATCACCTGGATGGCAATGCCGGACAAATATCTAACACTATAAAATGTGCGAGATACTTTGACAACTACAGAGATACTCTGATACGTTTGGCAAATAATTTACTAGGCAAACACGAGTTTGTTTGGGTATGTAGCAGTATTTGTGATTACAGTGAATTTGACTTCACATGGCACCCTGAACAATGGCAAGCCACAATGTTGCATGTGTTTGCTAGTGATGAACAAAAATTTGGCGATACATTCTACATGCATGTTCCTACTTTTGCTGAATACGCCGGCCGCAAAGCCTTGTTGGAATGGTATGACGTAAACTTTGTCACAACCAGTGTGCCGCGTAGACCCATGCCTGTAATTCAACATGACCATGACAGCCAAGTAGATGCTGTTTGTACTCTAGATTGGACAGGGCCATTGGCCCTGTTTACCACAACAGACTATGTGTCAAGAAACTTGATCACAGTTCCACTATGGAGAGAAAACGTCAAGACTGTTGTGCCTCTCAGTTTGGGTGCTACCAGTGTGATTGTACCCAAGACCGCTGTTCCCTACGTCAAGACACAGTTGTACGATTATGCCTACATAGACAAGACACATCGCATGCTGAAAGATCAGCCACTGGATATTGTGTTTATTGACAACGGCGAACATGATGCTGATAATAATTATGCACACCTCAATAGTGTAACATACAATTTACCAAATAGATTACATCGAAGTTCCGGTGTGACGGGGCGTGTGGCTGCATACCAAGCAGCCGCCGACATGTCTGAAACTGCTTGGTTCTTTGCGGTGTTTGCTAAATTGCGAGTTGATCAACATTTTGATTGGTCATGGCAACCTGATCGTATGCAACAGGCCAAGCACTATATTTTTCATGCTGGTAATCCTGTGAATGGGTTGGTATATGGTCATCAGGCCATGATTGCCTACAATCGGCAATTGACGTTGGAGAATACAGGTACAGGACTAGATTTTACACTAGACCAGGCACATGAAGTTGTACCCATTTTCAGCGGCACAGCCATGTATGCTGAATCGCCTTGGATGGCCTGGCGAACCGCTTTCCGTGAAGCACTTAAATTACGTGCAAGTTTGCCTGACGTGGAAAATGAATATAGACTAAATGCATGGTTGAAGGAAGACTCCGGTACTATTGCCAATGGGCATTGGAGTTCAAAAGGTGCGGCGGATGCTGTGGAATACTATGAAGAGGTTGGTGGAGACTTTGCGGCACTCCGCAAGAGTTATGAGTGGTCTTGGCTTGCCACTTATGCCTTGATCAAACGAGGTTTAACAGTTGATCGATGAGTAAATATTTTGTTCTTTTATAAATATAGGTGTAGTTCGCGGGACGGCAATCCCCAACTACTCTAATGCTTGAAAGGAGCAATCAGCATGAATATTTACTACGTTTACGCATATCTGCGCAAAGATGGCACCCCTTACTACATTGGCAAAGGCTCTGGGCGTCGTGCTTTTGTTAAACATAGAGTAGGTCTTCCTACTAACAAATCCAGAATAATCTTTTTAGAAAGAAACTTAACTGAGTTAGGGGCATTAGCCATTGAACGCAGAATGATATGTTGGTATGGACGTAAAGATTTAGGCACTGGCATATTGCGTAATATGACAGATGGTGGCGAAGGAGCCGAACATGCTATACGATCTCCTGAACTTAGAGAACGATTAAGTAAGATAAAATTGGGTATTCCTCGTAGTGCAGAAACTATAAAACGAATAAAAGAAAATACACCAAAGCCAATTGGTGAGAAGAACGGTATGTTTGGCAAACAGCATAGTGAGCATACTCGTAATCTTATTAAACAAAAGTCTTTAGGTAGAAAACACAGTGCAGAAACTAATGCTAAGAAAGGCCATGCGTTGGATAAGAACGGTCGTGCTAAAAGTGTAATGACACCGTTAGGCAAATTTACTACTATAACCTTGGCAGCCCACACTTTACAGGTAAACTATCATACTATACTAAACAGAGTCAAATCTAACTCTGAACAGTTCGCTGGTTATTATTGGTTATAGCAATCAAGCAAAGTATCGATTATATATTCTACCTCAATGTCAAGCAATTCAGGATAACATGGAAGTGATAAACAACGTCGACTTAGAGCAGATGCTGGACTCAACAAGTCAGGACCAGCAAGATTTTGATAAGCAGGCAGTTCATGTAACGGTTCAGCGTAGTGTACTTTGGTTTCGATCTTGCGGATGGCAAGATTGCGTTGCACCGTATCTCTTGCATCTAGTTCAATCACAAACTTGTGGTAGCAATGTGTTGCAAAGTTGGTATCATCAATCAGTGTGCGTATACCTGTGTTCTTTAGTCGTTCAATCCAGTGTGCCGCAATTTCAGCCCGGCGCTTCTGCCACCCGTCAATGTATCGAGTTTTGATCATCATTTGAGCACAGTCTGTCTCACTCATTCTTGAGTTTGTGCCAGTTTCAGCATGTCGTGTATGCTT
>Ga0304729_1000176_pt1 | contig 43855 bp, 55 predicted proteins | sample C_131016_MF_Meta_FD_190475 | JGI IMG/M metagenome (GOLD analysis project Ga0304729, IMG submission 190475) | Freshwater microbial communities from Lake Croche, Canada to study carbon cycling - C_131016_MF_MetaG (v2) (version 2) | ecosystem: Environmental > Aquatic > Freshwater > Lake | place... | reverse complement strand
AATGATATGGCATCAAATAAAGATGATTTACCTGCTGCATTTGGTGCAAACAAACCCATTAAACCATTTACTTTTTTAAAATCAATAGTATTATTTTCACCATAACTAAACATATTAGAAAATTCAAAACGTATTGGTTTCCAATGTACATTTCTTTGAATTTCCTCGTGAGTTATTCTACTATTAATATCGGTATTAATTTTTTGAATAGAATGAATATCATCATCCACTACAAACGGCATCATTCTACTAATATAATCCGATATGAGTGAATTTTGATAATTAACATCTGATATATCTTCAAAATCTAATTTATTAGAACGATTGCCTGATTTTAATTTAGAAAGTGAGTCTGTACGAATGACAGTAAAATCATCTACACCATATTTCATTTTGATATCGGTCATTACACGCTTTGTATCGGCTGTATCGGTATTGGATATACGAACACGAAGACGTGGATGAATTGGCATATCCGTTACAACCGGCACATAACCACTATCTATATCTAAAGTATAATACCCATAATCATTTTGAATATCAATCTCCTCATAGTTCATAGTATCCAAATCCCAAACTAAGAACCCATGCTTACCAAGTGTTTCACCAAAGTTTTGCTGTATCAATGAGCCAGCATATACAACTTTACACCCGGTAGGGCTTACCATTTCTTGACGTTTATGAATATCACCTAATAAGGCTAAATCGTAACCATCAAATATATCCGTTGTAAAATGTCTACTACTAACTACATATCCAATATCTGTTGTAGAATTATCAACAGGCCCATGAAATAGAGCAATCTTTGTTTTACCAGTAAGAGTATCTGCTTTAGGCCAATTATCTTTGTTATCAAAAATACTGAATACTGCAAAATCAACATCGCCAATTGAATGTATTTGTGTATCTTTTAAATAAGTAAAATTATCGAGATTGAGTGCTGTAACTATGGGCGTAAGCACATCAAGCCTATCGGAGTTATTCATATTGCAATCGTGATTCCCAGCTATGAGAATAGTAGGACATGTTTTTGCACACTCCGTAAATAGCCAAACTATTTCACTAATTAATTCCGGTGACATTTCTAATTTAGCATGAGCAATATCTCCTGCTAAATAAATAATAGAGTCCTCATTCCCATGCTTACGAATTTCAGTAAACATTTTTTCAAAAACTTCTCTATACTCTTTGTGTCTTTTTACATTACGAATATGTATATCCGCAATATGATAAATCTTTTTTAACTTATTCATAAACTATCTTTTTTTCATGTCCAACTATTAATGTTGGATCTACATATGATTTATATCCTCGTTCTCTTGCTTTATTTGCAAACGTAAAATCTTCCCATTGGTCTGGATCTTGTGGTTCAAATGGGTCTACTATACAATCAAATACTTCACGCTTTACTAACATGAATCCCATACCATTTGCTTTAACTTCCATTAACTCCGTTTGCCCTACAACATCTTCTATTGTTAGGGTTTCGCCATTTAATTTACAACATGCAAATAATGTTGGTGATTTTTTATATATTCCAGAGATTATTGGTAAATCATATTTTACCAACTTTTCTAACATTTTAAAATTAAAAACCTGGTCACTATCAATCCACATATAATGCGTTGGTTTGAATACCTTTGCTCTGTATAGCAATGCTTCTCTATTGTAGAATATATTTGGTGCATATCCGCAAATGTGAACCCAATCCCATTCCTTTGGCATCGAGTATAAAACATTTGTCCAACTATCTATGAACCTATTGGAAAAATCCCTACCAGGTAGTATAAACGCTATCTTCATTATAAACTACTTATTTTACTTAATAATAATTCTTCTATTCCAAATTCTTTTGTTCCATTTAATTCTTTATAAAAACCATCATATCCTAGTTCTGATGCATCCTTATCCTTTAACATCATTAATCTTACATTAATACCTTGCTTACTAAAATAATCGGAAACTTTTAATGCTTCATTGATAGCATCTGAATCCAATGCAATTACAATATCAGTAACACCATTCATAAAGATTTTCTCAACCAATGTTTTAGAAGGAAATTTACCCAAAAGTGGTATTGCATTTCTACGAATTGTAATAGCATCAAATACACCCTCACATAATATAACTGGCTCATTCCAATTAATTTGAGAATCTAAACAAATAATATTTTTACTGATTGGTGGATTTTTATATTTCATTCTTTCTTCTGCATAATACGAACGTGATACAAAATAGTTTAGTGAACCATTGGAATTATATGACGGAACAATTATACGTCTTGCGTACATTCCATCTTTACAATATCCAATATTATACTTTACTATTTCTTTTATACCAATTCCTCTTTGAGTAAGATAATGTATAGCATGCTTATATTCAGGGTTAAATCCCTTTGGCTCATCTGCTAATGATATAAACTCTTTTGGAAGATTTATAAATACCTTTGCATCGGAATCTTCGTTTTGTAGATTGTAATTAGAGTCGCCATATATTTCACGAATAATTGAAATGGTTTTACGGTCTACATCTAATTTACGGAGTAGTGATGTTAATTTTTTACCACCACTATTGCAAGTCCAACAATGCCACTTTTGCGTTTCTGTGTTGACTTGTAATTTTTGTTTATGGTGATGGCAAAACGGACAGTAAAATGCAAGTTCATTTCCTTTTAGCGTGGAATATTGCCCTAGTGTAGTTGTAAGGGATGCTATAACTGTATTTTTTTCTGTATTACTTAACATAAGTAAATATACAAAAAATATCCGAAAATACCAAATTTAATTACTCATTAAACCAATCTTCCGGTATAACTTTATCTGCATATTTAAACCCATTCTTCTCACACCAATCGGCATAAGTAGTTTTAGAAGCTTTGTTTATCTTATTTCTAGAATTTGTAAATACAAATCGAATATCCAATTCAGGATGCTGCGATTTTATTAGTAGGTGCTTTTTTCTATCGGCAATTACAAATCTACCTTTGGTTTCTACATAGATACCATTTGGTAGTAAAAAGTCTGGATGATATGTATGGTCTGATGCAGGAATGATATACGCAACCTTTTCAGTTTCATACATCACTTTAATTCCTTTACTATCTATTTGATTGGATATACTTTCTTCAAGTCCAGATTTAAACCCATGCTTTTTTGCAACCCAATTTGATTTGGGTAATATAACTCTTTTAGCCATAATGTGCTATTATTTCGGATTAGTATCAGAATATTTCATTCCAGGCAATTCACCACCACGACCTGTTTTAAATTTAGCAGCCGTTAAAACTTGATCATCTGCATTTTTTAAATCATCGGTAGTATATGGGGTTTTAGCAGTCTGACCGGCTGCGAATGAAATTTTATCCACTCCCAATTCCTTTTGTTTTGCGTTATATGTATCTATAATACTCTGTGCCATATTTTCTATTTTTATATAAATATAAATAATTTTATTAAATATCAAATCTTATAATAAAATTTATAGGATGATCGGGTAATGATTTAATTGGTGTTGGTAATTTTGCAACTGCTACTAAGTTACAATGTTCATCATACAATCCAATTGTTGTAATCATAGGTGCTAAAAATGATCCAGTTCTATCAGTTGAACCGCTTACTTCCCAATGTTCAAATCCGGCATATATCCAATCATTTGTAACGGAAGATGATACTGATCCTTTATACCTTAAGTCTAATATATTACCATTTTCCATCATTTGACTTTTTCGTATATACTTTTGTCCTGGATTATATACAACATAACGAACTAGTCCAAAACTATCTGTAAATGATCCAGTTTCATCATTGAAAGTTATAGTTGCTGACGGATTAGTAGAAACATTAAATTCATCTTCTTTAACTACTATAAGATATTCGTGTTCATATATAGTCATTGTTGAATTATATTGTAAAGTCCAATTCGTAAATGTACTAATGTATTTATTAAATACTATCAATCCTTGACTATAAAAAACATTACCAACATATTGTTCTGCCGAAATACCACGAACAAATGGTAATTTATCAAACGTAGCTGTTTTTGCTACGGCATTGTAACTTATTATATTGCAAGTATATGTGATATTATTATAAGTTATTTTTACAACTCCGGTTTGCAGATTCCAATAATTATTATCAACACTGGTTGTGTATCGTGTTGCAACAGTCGAAATATCTGTAAAATCAAATGAAAAAACTCCTAATGTCAAATCCAAAGAAAAATTAGTAACCGAAACCGTATCATCGAATATTAAATTACCATACCCATCATCTATTAAAGTTTTACTAATATTACTGGGCCCAATTCCGGTACAATAAATTGAAACTGATTTTTTCTTTATACCTTCGCCAACGTATTTTTGAGGAATTGATACTACTTTTATTGCTTTAGAGCCGGATATAACCGGTGCTATATACCGTTCTTGCGAATAGTCATCCACCTCTTGAATATACTCCGATGATTTTGTCCCAAATCTTAAAAATGGATTATTTGTGGATATTGGGTCATAGAATTGATGAATTAACTGCTTATATATAGCGTATGAATTAAAAGATAATATATTTCCATTACTATCGGTATTTCCGGTTAGTGTGGGAGAATTATCATAAAAAGTGGCTCCCGTTGCATCAAACACGGAAATCTCAGCGCTACTTTGATTGAAGTTCCATTGTTTATAAGCTTTGAATGGACGAATCTGTATATCTGATTTGGGTATCTTTTTTAACATATTATTAATAAATATCCATTTAACTAAAAACCCACCAATTAAGGTGGGTTGGTAGTTACTAGCTATTCTTTTTAAAAATCTAATTTAACTTTTATTGCTATTTCTTTATCAAATGTTTTTTCAATAGGAGTAGATGTCTTAGCTACTGCTAACAATTCATGCGAATCATTATATAATCCTACTGTTGTAACATATACATGCGGGTCATTTTCAAATAAAGCCTGAATAAACTGACCAGATGATCCTGTTACAAACGATGGGTTGTTTGAAAAGTTGTATTCTCTATTATTTGCTCTAACAAAATAGTGAGAAGTAGAAACATTTTCAGTTCTACGAGCAGCAAATGCATTACCATCATCTATTGCGTTTAACAATACAATAGATCCCGAATTATTTGTAACTGTACTACCACTCAATGAGTTATTATGGTAATATCCTATAATAGAACTTGGTGCAGCTTTTAATGAACCACCACGAACAGTACCAACAGATCCAGATAGTGCCGTAGGGTTTAAAAGAATCAATCCCATATCAGGATAAAATAAACCATACCCCTCTTGCGAATATGTATCAACATACGATGCAATAGATGAAGTTAATGCAGACCCTATATTTAATGATCCACTAACTATACGATAAATACGGCCAGCTGTTGTTACATTTTCATCTGCTCCACCACTATCATCGATAAGTGTAATAATGCCTTTTGAACCAGATAGAGATATTGATATATTTCCTGGATCCATTCTCTCTTTCCATCTAGAACGATTGATATTGATAATATACATGCTTTTCATATCCTTGCCAGTAGCATTTGAGCCAGAATATACACTAAAATATCTATCACCTGGGTTTAATAATATATTTCTTAATTGCTTATACAATGCCAGCGATGGACTTGTTGAAGATTGGTCTTGTGCCAATGTTGGTGCACCATATCCATTTACATCAGCATAAGCCAATGAGAATTGAACCTCAGCTGCCGTTGATGCTGGGTCAATATTATATGCATTAATGTAGTATTTACCTAATGTACTTGCTACCTGAGTCGATGATGTATAAAATGCTGATAAAGAACCAGTATCGCCACTCCAAATACCAGCAGTTACTACTTGGGTTCTATTTGTAATCTTATCATTATCAGCGAATTTCTTGTAGATACCCGTTGTAAAAGTTGAAACATTTGAACCGATTTGTTCACCTGTTCCTAAAAATTGGTTAATTATATTAACCATTTCATTTGTATCTATTGGAGTACCTGCAGTATTCGCAGTGTTTGCTAAATACTTTGATAGATTACTTGCTAAAAGCGCTCCTCTATTATCTCTAACTATTGCCATATGTTTATATTAAAATTTTATTTATTATCCTAAATTTTGTATTTTTCCTTTAACATACTCACTTCTATTAAAGTTGAAATATGTTACGGTAACTGGAATAGTTTGAGAACCACCGGTTTCATTACCATACACAGTTATTGTTGTTTTGATTGTACTTGTTATAGCCGGGTTAGGTATAAATTTGAATGTTAAACCCTTAGCGATAGCTGCCGTTGCCGATACATCATCACCAATATAAATAGGAACAGTACCAACATCCGAGGTAACTCCCTCGCCTATAATATTACCTGCGGTTTTATTTGCAAGAATAATAGTATATCCTAAAGTCCTATTACCTGCGGGGGATGTTGTAGGTGATAAAGAAACTTCTCCACTTCTTTGATTAACAGAAATAGTTGGAACACCAAATTCAACAACCGGAATACGTGTTGTATTTTTTGGAAGAGTTACCAATTTATATTTCATTACTTGCGTTTCATCGGGACTAGCTTCCAATACTGGCGTATTTTTTATAGCCACATCATAATATGCAGACCCCAATGGATGTGCAGGTTCATATAAAGAGTAATCAATTTCATCATCTGCCAAAGCAAACTGTGTAATGTTTAATCCCATTCCAGCCGCAAGTTGCTCTCTACCTTTTTTAGTAAGAATTGCATCTACTGTCAATTCTGCGTTACTTAAATATCCCATAGTATTATATTATCGTTTGTTAATAAATATAGTTTTTTTAAAAATTATTATCCTACTTCTAAAATAGGTTCTGATATGTCCCTACCTGCTTTATTTACTTTAATAGCATTAGGGTTAGTTGTAAACACTTCAATAGGCGGAGTTCCATCTAAAGTAGTTGCTGCTGTATTTTTACAACCTCTATAATATGCATTTTTCATACCTGTTGTTAATAATGAATTTTTTGAATAATGTGAACTCAAATATCCAGATGGTATAGAAACTTCTACAATGTTACCACTTCCAGAGAAAGGAGCGTATGTAGTCTTTGGTACAAATATCAATCCGGTACCAGTAGTAGCCGTCCAAACTTTTGGAGTTGTTCCTTTTGCAATAAATCGCATTCCATTATAACCACCAGCGGGAGCAGGCCCTCCTATATTAGAAAAATCATCTGCCGGATTGTATGATGATATTTGATACATAGAATTTGGATTTAAAAATGTAATAGGAAGATTATTAGCATCATACGAAGAACTCACAGTATAATTTTCTTCAAATGGCTGTACCACCAATGTAGTATCATAATACGTTTGTATAGAACTTGATAGTCCCATTCTTGCATCACCTTTACCATTGACTACAACGTTTGGTACGGTTACAACTCTTTGTTTTTGTACTTTTACAACGTATACTTTAATTCTTTCTTTTATTTTGTTTTTATTAGCATCATAATAAGTTCTTATTGCAGATCCATTTTCTAAATAAATTCCATATCCAATAGTATTATATAAACTATTATCATCTATAATGGTATTTGAAGCATTCAGTTCCGATTCCGATAATACGGTGTTCTTAATGATATGCGAATCAATTATACATTCATATTGCTCATTATAACTTGATATTGCCGTATCATTTATAATAGTAGAATAGTATTCGTAATTTTCGGAAGTAACCAATGGTGATGTATTTGCAATTAAGGTATCCAATTGATATTCATTAGCAATTGTATTAATATCATCTTCGGTATTAATCGTTTTTTCCAATTGTACCGACTCACCATTAACATCGGTTGTTGAATGACAATCCACTACAGTATTAAACTGCTCAATTTCAGAAGTTATAACCGTATGCAATTCGGCATTTAATACGGTATTAATTTGATTATTTTCTACACTTGGTCTTTTATGTTTTAATTTATTTCTTTCTAAAAAATGCGGTTCAATTAATAAGCCAGTTGCTACTGCAACTCTTGCTGGAAGCATTTGTTTAATATCATCAAACATTGCTTTCTCATATAATTTAATTAAATCTATATAGGAATATACATCTCTATTTTTATATCTTTTAAAGTAATAATTTCTTAAACTTTCAAGTGGTTTATAAGTTTCCTCATATAAATCATCTGGATTACCAATATAGTTATCTAAATTTTCTGCACCAATTGACCTAGCTATATCTAAATTTATTTCCTTAGCAGTAGATAAAAATATACCAACACGGTTCGTATCACCAGGAGATAATTGATTCGTTTGAATAGTTGAACGATAGTTTGGTGATAAATCATTTATTAAAATCTGGTCTTCGTTTCTAATTTTATTTGTAGAGTATCGAGATACACCCAGATCAGGAGTTGCCAATACTACATCTCTTTCTATTACTTGGAATTGATACGGATATGCTGTTGCCGATGTAAATCCAAATGCCGAAGCACTTAATGATGCTGAAATATTTGTAGAAGCTAATGTTGTTAGTCTGCCATTTCCACTTTCATAATAGTTTCTATCCAATGTTCCGGAGTAATATGTGGTTGGTGAAACATTTATAAAAGATGAAGTTAGCGCAACATTCTTAGGATATTCAAAATCAAGTCTGAAATATAAATCGCTATATGAAGATGATATATTATTACCATTTATCATCTCTGGATAGTGACAGTGCTCAAAGAATTTACTTGAGCTTAATGCGGTAGACCATAATCTTATTTCATCTATACTACCACTAAACCCATTACTACCACTTCCTATATAAATGTAACTACCACTTTCCATAGCAATGGATGCGGTTTGAATTAATTTAGTATAAGATCCGGAGAATATAGTTCTATCTACATCGGTCTGCTTTACATTTAATTCCAAACTAGCCGAACCGGAGTTTGTGTATATTTTTGATATTTCAATACCAAAATAATTAGTATTAAATATAGGTAATACCGATGATGTTATTGCGTTTGAGCCAGAGTAATTAAATATAACAGTACCCAAACTACTACCAATTGAGCCCGATAACGATACGCCCCAATTACTACCGGATATTACATTCCAATAACCACTACGCGCTGGAGTTAAAAATATCTCTATGGAATTTGGTTTTTTATTTTGTTCAGTATTTTTCCAAGGTATTTGAATTGATGCAGATGGTGACATTAAAATATTATATGCAATATCACTCATTATTAATTTATGCTTGACTTCATCGGTCACTTCCGGTCCACCAAATTCTATTACCGAAAGATTTGATGATGGTATACCGTAGCATGCCATCATTGCATAAATACCACGTCTTGTACCTCTATGCTTTAATAGATATGGGATGTTATTAACTATCCTACGCCATATTTCAGCATTTCTTTGTTTAGCAGGTGTTTGTTGTGAGCTAGTACCATTCACATCTGTACCAAATACATAGTGCCACAAATCCGTATTCGGAGATAAATGTTTTGCATCCCAACTTAATGATTTTAATACATCGAATAATAATCTATCAGTAATACCATTTTTAGATTTGTATCCAAGACCCCTACCTCTTTCAACTGCTTTTGTATAATAGTAAATATTATCAAAGTGGTGTCCAATCATTGAAAAGAATAATAGATAATTATCATTATTCTCATTTGCTAAAATATATTGCGGTATATTATTTAATAAATGGTTTGTATTTGTTTTATCATAATCCGATGCTATGTTTATTATATTATTATACCAACCAATCACTACGTTGGTAGTTGATGCCAACAATGCGCCATTTTGTATTGGCCACGTAATTGAACTTGAATTTGCGTTTGAATAATCGGCAGAATATGTATATAAGAATTTTTCAAATCCATCAAAGCTTTGAATAATTTTTGATTTTTTGGATTGCTGTCTTTGTACTTCTTGAGTCGATGCAACCGATGCTGTATAATATGCTCCACCACCTCCTGTATAATTTGTAGATGCTTTTACTATGGCTGTATTATAGCTTTCTATGAGTTGTACTTTATAAACAAAATTATCAACTCTATCTTTAGCCGAACTAAAGTGTACAAAATTATCCCATTGATATACGCCATCATATGCAAATGAATCAATTATTATTCCGTTTTTTAATAATGAACCCGATGGATTTGAAGTAAGAGATCCGCTTACATATTGTATATTTAAGTCATCGGTATTTGTAAAAGACGAACTTAAATATGTGCTTATAAGTTCCGCAGATGAAGTTGCCGATAGTATTAAACTATCCAATGATTCAAATGTTGTAGATGCACCTTTTATGTAATCTACATCTATATTAAAATTGGGCCCTTTTATATTAGGACATTCAATATTACTTTCCTCATTTAAAATAATCGTTTCAACTAATGGATTAGTCATTAACTTCGTAACCCAAACAGTTTGATTTGTTTGATATTCAGCAGGTAGCGGCGAGTATAATTTTAGTATTAAAGATTTTACCTCATTCGTTACCGTAACATTTCCTAATTCATCAGTCTGCTTATCTGATAGAGTCCAATTATCTTCTTCCCACGACGAAATTAATAAATGCTGGTCATCGCCAAAATTAAGTAAGTGTGTAAGATATTTACTTTCTAATTCAGGCTCTGTAAACTTAAGTTTATCCATGAATGCATCAAAGATAGACTTTCTTATTATATCTTCATCTAATTGTATTTTAGGATATACTATAGATGTTATAACTTCATATTCATTACCAATTAATTCATGCTCACCACCTCTATTAATAGGTCTAAATACGAGCGTTATTGTATCATTACCATTCCAATTAGAAAACTTATTACCTAATTCTTTTAGATTTATTTTAAAAGAATCATTTGGTTTTAAATTTTTAAATAAAGGAATACGACTTTTATCTCTTGCTAATAAATCAACATCAACACTTGTTGCCGCAAATGATTGGTAATGTATTTCCCAATCTATATTACCATCTGAAAATGAAGGAACTTCTACATTCGTAGGATATAATATTTGAACTATGCTTGGAAAATCATTAACAAGTTTAAAATTAATAATAACCTCAACTTTATTACCAGTGCCATATGTGTTATTAACTGGTACAAATACTATTCGTTTACTACCATATATTCCACCAAAATCTTTTTTGAAAAATAAATTAGCAAATCCATTATTTGCAGGAACTCTAATAATATTATCTTTGGTAATATAAACATCAACAAAATCAGCTTGTTTTACGCTGAATGGTATGTTTATTTGCTTATCCGTATCGGACTCCTTTACTTCTACATCAAATGAAGAAGTATCCAAAGTAAGTATCGGGCTAACATTAATTAAAGTCTTTTCAAATAAAGCAACCACAGCGATACTACTTAGTAATTCTTTACCAGGTATTGTAAAGTTTGGCCCCGATACTTCCGTCCATGTTGAAAAATCATTATTGATTGATTTTACATTTCTAGAATTGGTGTAGTATATATGCGTATATTTGTATTCAGATGAAAACGTACCAATTAATTGGATATTAACATTAGAATTAAGCGCTATACTATTTACAATCTTTTTATTATCTGTATTTTTATTTTGTAATAATATACTATCCGAATCTACGGAGTTTCCATTTTTATCTACAATGTTATATTTTAGAGTAAGATTATTACCTAATTCATTATTAAAATTTGTAGCAAACGCAATCTCATAATTAACAACAGGATTAGATGTAGTTGTTGTAGTAGTCGTTGTAGTGGTAGTAATCTGCGGCTGAGTTGTAGTGGTAGTTGTCGTAGAGGTTTGTACACTACTAAATCTAAAATGCAATTCTTCTACAATCGTATTTGTAGTTATCTTTCTCTCATTTATAACGGAAAATGTTTGGGTTGTGGGATTATATTCCTGCTCAACTATCCAAAAATATTCTTTTGCCGTATTTTGCTCCCTCTCAACTGATACACTAAATCGGTTTAAAGAAGTTGTACCTGTATTTTGTGCACGGAATATATACGGTCCGTGAAATTGTAAATGGTTTCTTTTAAATTGATATGTATTTGATATGGCAAACGATTTAGGAAACCCTGTCTGATCAATAAAAGAAAATTCAACAGCTTCATCCGCAGTTAAATTTAATATTATATCACCTTTAGATGTTGCAAATCCGGTTGGAAGATATGGCTGCGTAGTTGTAGTAGTGGTTGTACTTGTAGTAGTCGTTGTTGTTGGCGTAACCACACCACCTCCAGTATATCCACCACCTCCTCCAGAACCATCGCCTGCATTATTTGTTAGGTTAGTTATACCACTTCCGGCGCCTGTACCGCCGCCACCGCCTAAACCTGGACCATCGCCTGTACCACCGCTGTTATTGTTAGCCCCACCACCAAAAAATCCTGAATTATTTTGATTAATAGCCATTGATTAGTTTTATTATAAATATTTTAATAAATAATTTATGTAGTATGGTGTTATATATACTACATTATTCATTATTACATATATTGTTTGGCAATTTTATTATGCACTAATATTCCATTAGCATAATATGTACTATTTTCTGCTATTGTTAGATTATATGTTTGTATAGCTGATAGCACTACTATTGGCTCTATTGAATTTATAGCGATTGATTCATTAGAACTATTTAATACTAAATCGCCTGCCGATAGTAGCTCTACACTCATATTGTGTATTAGTTTTGTTTTAACCGGATTATAAGATGCCCAGCCTTTACCAATTACAAATATAGGATGTTCATCCGTACATTGTATCGAATCGGTAGATAAATCTATTGATATGATATCAGCACTCATTGGTCTAATTAAATCAGTTACTACACCTATTTCCTGTTTACCATTTTGCTCATTCCATGTCATAACTTCCATACCGATTATAACCTGTTCAATTGGTAACGTATCACCATTGGATAACGTTATACGTGTGCCCTCAACAAAGCAGCCACCGCCACCTCCAGTATATCTAGTAGTGGTTGTTGTGACAATTGGTCTATTTGTTGTACTTGTAGTAGTTGTACTTGTAGTAGTTGTATCTCGTATAACAGGCGTAACAGTTGTAGTTGTATTATTCGGATGTATAGCATCACCTATATCAACTACAGAACATACTCCCAATTTTATTATGGAATGCATTGTGGCATCTTGAGTTGCTATTGCAAATGAAAATGATACTGTATTTTCTTCTGCGCAAATTTGTATAGATTTATTTGAAGATATTACTTTTCTAATTGTATCTCCACCCGCATTTGTAAACGTTACATATCCAACCATACCAGAATCTATGTTGTTTACTTGATAATAGAATGTTGGATTTTTTGGCTTAACGGTAACTTCTTGTGGCATGTTTACATGCGTATTGATAGGATTATCAATTGAAGAAGTTTGAACTAGCGGCGTTGGCTGTATAGGGTCATTAAATAAAACATCTACCTTAGTAGGATCGTATACATTATTAGTTAATATCGTAGGAGTTGCAAACGATTCTAAATTATTTTTAGTAATGTGTTGTAGCTCCGATATAGTAAACTCTTTTGGTACATCCTTTATAGTCATTTGAGTTCTATTTAAGAAACCAGAATTATGATTTATACACTTAAATAGAATATTTTGTATTTCATCTGTTATCATTTTGAAATCATATTGCTCACAGTCTTCAAAACGTGGTTGCGGTAGCGCTTGGCCAAATGTACCAGCCTCTATATCATAATATTTATTAGTTAAATAATATGTAACCGATGTATTGAAATCTTCAATTATACTTTTTTTGAAATCTTCAAATTTATTTAAACCAAAATCTTTTTTTAATATATTAAAAAAATCATTACCAAATTTGGATTGTAAAAAAGAATCAATATTTGATAAGGATGTGTTTTCAAACGAATAGATACTATTCAACAATGCGGATTTATAGTATTTAAAATCTTTATGTAGATTTTGTAAAGTATTTATTTCTTTTGAATTTATATCTGTTATATTAGTATCGCCAACTTTTAATGGTAAGATTCTAACTTCTTGTCTTGTTGCTGATATTTCTTGAATCCACGCACGTCTATCAACATTATCAGTACCCAATCTATTTCTAACAAAGTTTATATTCAATTTAAGTATTCCGTTTGAAAACCCTAAATCTTTTAGTAATCTTTCGGCATTTATTGCCAATTCCGGTTGATTGGTAGCACTTGTTGTATTATATAAATAATGCTTAATATCTCCGGTTTTTATATATGCAACATTATTTCCGGATTTTTGAGGAAGTAAATTATTATTAACATCGTATACTGCGACTTCCATTACATCGTACTTACAATGTCCAAAATCCACTTCTTCAAATTCATTTTTTGTTATGACAAATAAATCCTTATCCAAAATGAAATGTCCTTCACTTTGTTTTTTAACATCTATGTCTACGAAATTTGTATATTGTTGTATACTCATTTATTTTTTAATTTAGAATTGATCTGGATGTGATTTTATTAAGCATATATCAAATGTTTTTTCCGCAGAAGTACCATCGGATTTAGTAATAGTAATAGTAATGCCATCTTTAGTTACATACGATGTAGTACCACTAGTACTACCATGCTTACCGGTTGTGGTTTTTGAATCTAAATTTGCAGTATTATTATTTGGCACAATTGACATTTTAATATTTTCGGTTTGCGAAGCCGCAACCGTCACCGTTGATTGATTGATTACTAACCAACCGATAGTTACTCTTGGTGAAATAGATACTACTACTTTTATTGGATTTACGTCTGAATTATTTATAACTATTTCACTACCATTGACCCACTTTGTATCAACATTGTTGGCAAGTATTTTACCTGTAACCGGCTGTAAGCTCGGTGTATCATTTAATTTAAACTTTATTATACTCGTACCACCAATTACAGTACCACCAGCCGATAGTGCTATAGCTTGTGTGGAATTTGTAATAGCTTGCTGTTGCTGTACCGCTCCCAATTGTGATTGCAATCCTTCAATTATTGAATTTAATGAATCAATTTGTTTTATCAACCCTTCAATCTGAGCTTTGTATCCTACATTTTGTGCTTGCAATGATGCTCTTAAAATAGATTCATCTACCGATTTTTGTACTGCACTTTGTATTTGTACGGTGAAATCGCTTATGGTTTGATTTAAAGTTGCACCCTGATTTGCTAAAGCAATATTTGATTGTTGTACGCTAAGTTTTTCATTCTTTTGATTTTCAGCATCGCTTGTTAATGCGCTTATTGTAGATTGTAATTGATCTCTAACGGTTTGAAGCCCTTTAAGCTGATCGAGTAGTGCTTTATTTTCTGCTAATTGTGTATCAAATAATGTCTTTGGTATAAATTCTGCACCCGATTTTGGTATATTTGGCTTTAACTCTTTTACTTCGGTATCAATTGCTTTTACTAATTCAACATTATCTAATTTACTTTTTACAAGTGGTTTAAATATTAAAGAAGAAGCGGCATCGTTGGGGTCTACAACCGTTACACCATATTGGTTTTTAGTAATAGCAGATGAGCCGGAAATCATAAGGATATCTTCTAATTGAGCATCCTTAGCATCTTGTAACTTTTGATTTATTGCTTCTAATGAAGTGGTTATAGGCATTCTTATATAATTTCAAATATTAATTTATCATCTATTATAGTTGTTGTGTTATTATCAACTATTTTTAATTTTATTTTATAAGTTCTTAAAATTGGTAAACTTGATAAATCTAAAATAAAATAATTACTAGTAGAGTCACAACTTACTTTTGAATAACTATCAAATGGAATAATTATTTCACCAGTAATATAATCTTCTAATTGATAATATGTAGTAGTTGGTAAGTATTTTGATTGGTCGTATTCAAATACTGTACTAAATGATTTTAAAGGATATTTATCTCTACCCTTAACTCGTATCATAACTTTTGTATTAGATTGATACTTTGATTTAAGATTAGTTAAAACAACTTTATAATTATCTTCGGCATATCCTGTAACCGGGGATAAACTTCCTGTATTAATTATACTATCATCCCATACAATTTCTAATTTAGGTTCGTATATAGTATTTGATTCTTTTGAAAAGAATTTAAGAATGCCATAATCAAGACTATCTTGTTCTACATTTAATGCATGTCTTAATATAATTCCGTTGTTTTGAATTGAACCACTTAACCAAAAATTAAATATACCAGTGACATCCATATGTACATCATCTACATTATAGCTATATGATTGCGATGCTTGCGAACCCGTATACCAAGTACCGCCCTCCGCATTTGCCGATCCGGTTGTGCCAGGAGCGAAAACAGCAGTACCGCCAATTGTATTTGCTTGCCATAGAGATACTCCATCACGATATCGCCAGCTTACACCTTGCTGTACACTTGCTGATAATTGCGTACTTACTGATCCTGTATCAAATTTTGTAAATTGTCCCATTGCCCAACTTTGCGATACCGCATTTCCATATATTGTATATTCTAATGGAATACCTTCTGAATGTGCTGCTTTTAAATTTAAGTAAGCTTTCCAACTTCCCGAAATCTCTCCACTAGCTATCGAACTTGAAATACTATTTATATCAAATTTTATCAATGTACGACCGATGTCATATATAGTACCATTATAATAGAATTTGCCTACTTCTATTATTTCATCCCTACCTGTGTTTTTAGTCGGTTGTTGTAGGTAAACCGATGCATCATATGATGCTGTATAAAATTTATGCATTATAGTATAAGTTAGTTTTATATGATTGAGATTTCATTACAATGCTCTTCCTTTTATATCTTTATTAGGATATTTTACTTCAAATATGCAAGGGTCTAATGATGGGTATATTACTTTACCTAATGTGGCTTGCTTTATATCATAATTATTAGGCGAGTAACCATTTCCATCATTTCCACATAAATTGTATATATGAACAGATGGTACACTCATAACGCCTTCCACATTTGCTAATGTCAATTCAATTTCAGAAAGATTTATTGGCTTATTAAACGACCAATTATCTATATTAAAATAGTTTTGAATCTCAGTCAAACATTTGCTTATAACTTCTTTTTTGTTATAGTTTGAATAGCATATTATTTCAAAATCACACCCAATGTTTACAATAAATCCATCTATTATATTAACAGAATCGGTAATCATTCTATAATCATTTAGATATGTTTGTAGATTTTGTTTAATTGCAAGATTAGAATGTGTTAGATTTTTATTACTATCATATGATAATGTATATAAGTTAATAGCAAACGGGTTATTAGCACTTGCTTTTACATCTTTTTTTGAAGATATAAACTTAACAAGATTTGATTGAATATCGGCTTTAGTCATTCCCTTTAACGAATCAACTAAGTTTGTAAATTCTGCAATTGTTTTTGGATTTGCCAATACCGCCTGAGGCGAAGCCGTATCAATCTCACTATCCGCAGATACATATACTTTTGCAAGTGATCCATATTTTTCTGGCATACTTAATGCTCTAACCGTATAATCTTGTTTAGTTACTGCACGATTTTGAGAACCAAATGTTGCCAATGCATTCTGGCGTATCTCTTCCAATTCTTCTGCACCTCTACCACCTATTGCTGGTTCTAAATTTTCTGCAGCTACCGATGCTTTTATTGTAGAGTATAAATTCAAATTATCAACTGATAGTATATCTTCATCAAATTCTATTTTATCAATTTTAACCAAGTCACCAGTATTAACGTTTGCCTCAACACCACCACCTACTAAATATTTTATAGTTAATGTTTTACCAGCCGGTGCGATTCCAAATGTATTTGTTTTTAAAAAGTTTGAAGGGTCTATTGCTAAATCATTTATTCTATTAATTGAACTGGCCAATCCTAATCCAAAGTTTTTTGTACTTGGTAATATGTGTTCATCATTTATAGAAGTATCACCGCTACCAAATTGAATATCAATTGTATTATCAGCATTAACTTTTGTGGAAAATCTATGTGGTACTCTTTTAAGTTCCAACATAAACGGTACACTATCCTTATAAATAGAATATTCACTATTAGTTGAGATATTTGGTTTATCTAAAAATACCATATCTTGTGCTAAGTACGGAACTTCATAATATTTCTGATTAGAACCATTTTCAACGACAGATGATATACCAATAAGCTTATCGGCTGATATTGTGGTAAACGGATAATCTACCGCATTATTAGGAAACGATACAGTTGTAGTTACCTCTCTAGCTGAAATTGCTTTAACTTTTTTAGTAGCCAAATATAATACTGGTTCACCAGTTGTTTGGTCCCTACTATAAATACTAATCTCTCTATCCGTTTCAGATGCAAAATCCACATAGTCGGTTGTCCTAAATATTATATTTGGATTTGTAGTCGATACTACTTGCATTCCATCTTTTATCTTTAAGTAATAATGCGAATCCGGTGCGTTATTGACACCACTACCAATTGAAGGAACTAATTGATAGATAGTTATATTTGTTACAGCAGGAGTAGATATCGTTGGCTTATATCCCAATGATTGAGCTATAGCAATTACATTCTTTCTTTCGGTGGCATGGATTAGTAAAGATTCTTTTAATTGAGCGTCTTGATAGTATGATAATACATCGCCTATATACGATGCCATTTCGATAAACACCATACCAGGAGAAGCCTCATTGAAATCGGAATATACGTTAGGAAAATAAGTTTGAGTATAGTCTATTAAATTCTGTCTTAGTTGTTGAAAATCTTTACCGACATAATTTATAGACCTATTAGCTCCAAATGATTTTTTTGTACTGTTTATACTCATTATTGATTATTTATATTTAATGTTAGTTGTCCGCCTATATTTGGATTAGATGAAAGGTAGAAAGTTAATTCAATTGTGAACATATTTCTATCCACATCTTTATCATCATAATCTAAAATAATTTGGTTTATAGTAATATATGGTAGCCACGTTGTAACTGCATCTGTTATTACTTGCTCCACTTTAATATCAATCTCATCAGGTACGATATTCTCAAATAATATTTTCCATATATCACAACCATAATCAGACTGATGAAGTCTTTCACCTTTACGTGTCATTATTAGGTTAATCAGATTACTCTTTGCCTGCTCTATCGTACTGTAGTTTACGGCAAACGGGCCACCAGTATTAGATGTTCTATTTATAGAAATACCTAATACTTTATAATTATTCTCAGCTAAATCTGCTACATTGACTTTACCTAATGTTCTTGCCATATTTATTAAAATCTTTTAACTAAATCTCTATAATCACGAGTCAAAGCTTTCATTGTAGCATCTTGCAATGCATCTCCGGTTGATTCGATTGGCAATGATTGACGCGGCATTGCATTGCCCATTTCTCTATAATCCATTGTTTCCCATTCGCCTTCCATACTAACTTGCGGCTGCATCATATCTAATACACTACCACCAGCGCCCTCACCTGCTCTTTGTGCAGCTGAAAATGGTGTAGTTGAATTTAATATTTCATTTAATATTGGGTCTTTTGAAAACTCTCTTACAGTTTGTACTTTTTGTTTAGGTTGTACAGCTATTTCTTTTTTAGTAGTATTAAGTATTTCTTTTAAAGGAGAAGCACTATGTGTCCTACTAACTGGTTTTTTATTAGTATTTAAGGATATGTCACCTGATTTAATCAGTTTTATAACTTCTTCTTTAACTTGTTTTTTTACTTCGCTTTTTACTACTTCTCTAATAAGCGATACTAAAACATCTGATTTCATAAAATTGGTAATTGTTATTATTAATAAATATTGAAAGTTAAAATTTAATTAGGATACATTATATCCAGACCACGGTATTGTACATGGACCTGGAATAGGTGGTACGCCAGGATACAGCGATATACAATTATGTAATCCGGATACCGTTAGCATGTGTATTTTTGCGCAAATAATAAATTCATCCAACCACATATTAAGATTGGGAACCGGTAGACTTGGAATAGGCGTCCACACACCTGGATTGAGTACGGGTGCAACTATTACTGATATATTTGTAATTGTTCCTACACACGGAAGTCCAGGCGGCATTGGCATTAATGTAGCCCCTGTCCAATACGCTTGAATGGCAGGTCCACATGTTTCTAAAAGAGTTTTTGAATTTGATAATTGCTGAATTGTCAACTCTGTAATCAATAAAGATTTCATTGCCTCTTTTTGTCCAGTTTGTAAAGGAATACCAGTTATAATAGTTTTACCGGATTTAACAGCATTATCGTACGCATTAGTTAATTTAGTAGCAAAATTAATCATACTACCATACGAACCCATTGCCACTGCCATCTCTGCTTTAAACGAACTCCAAGACATATTAATTTTTTGATAAAAAGTTTCTTGCCGAATATAAGGTCTTTAATTTACTTTTTATAGATTTGAAAGATGCTTCATTCAAAGGACCTGGTTTACTTGGCCCACATGGTGTAAGATATACTTGCAACGTAATAGCATCAATTAAATCGCCTAAAATCTTAACCAATTCACCACCTAATACCATATGCTGTACATCCGAACCATCATCGCCTGCTCCAGTATTTTTACCTAAATAAACATTACCACCACTATCGGAATTTAAGAATATATTATTACTACCTTTTGAATGTATTGTAATATTCTTTTCACCATGCATATAAATTTCATCTTTGGAATCAATTGAGAATCGACCATCAGTAATAACACCCGTATTACCTTTACCAAATATAATAAATTCACTTGCTTTAGCTGACATCAGTATTCTATCCGAATTTATAAAAATTTGGTCACCACTAAAATCTTTTGAAGTTGGATATTTTTGAAATCCAATTTTTTCTTTTGTAATAGTTTCTTTAAATGGAACTTTTACTTTTGTAGATGTAATGTAGATTGATGAACCATCTTTATTTATATCCTCGTCAATTAGTGTACCAATAGGATTGGCATCCAATTCTTTATTTTGCTTATTTCGTATAAAGATGGATGGTGATGATGTTTTACCATCTTCTGTTAGGAAAAATTCGGAGAATCTAATTGTATTACCGACTCTACCTTGTAATATTGTATCTCCTGGTTTTGGTTTTAGAAATTTTATTTTTTCTTTTACTTCGTATAAGTTTTTTTGAGACTCATCTTTTTTATTTGATACGTTTGGTGTGCCTGTTTCTTTATTTTCTTTATAGTCCTTACTCTTTGGAGTTGAATCATCGGGTACTTTTACACCTGCTCCCGCTTGTGTAGTTTTATAATCTTCTCTAAAGTTTGGATATTGTGTAATTGTATAGGGTAACCAGAAATATTCATCCGAAGATTTTATAATCAAAACTGTTTCACCCGATATCGGATATGTTATATTATTTTTATCAAAAGGAAATGCGTAGTTTTCCAACGTTTTAGTAGAAGGCCTAGCAAATTCAATTGCACCTAAGAAACGAGTATCCTTAGTATCAAAATTTTGATTTTTATTATAAATTTTAACGTAATCGTCTGCGGTTTTTAAATCTAAAAAATCCTCCGATTTTATATAAACTTTTACAACCTTAGCAAGAAAGACTTCAAAAGATGAAAGTTGATTATTTTCGTTTGGCATTATAGTTTCTTTTTTATATCTTCTAATTCAATTTCAATATCGGTTAATTTCTCTTTATTCTTCTCCTCAACGGCGTTTATTGTATCTTCCATATCCATAAGTAACTGATTCTTTTCAGACTCACTCAACCAACCATCCTCACCAATGCCTTTAGCTTCTGCTGCAGCAAGACGTTGCGCAATAGTTGCAAGTTTAATCAAATGGTCATCGTTCTTAACTGATACCTCAATTAGGTCTTTAATGATAGGAGCTATAACAGTTGCTTCACCTACATTTCGTATGAGTTTACGCAGAGATTCTATCAGCTCGGAAATATTTTTCTTTTTATTAAGCTGATTATCGTATATATCTTTAAATAATGATGATAAATTTTTACCATCAAATAGTTGAAATTCAGACCCCATAAATATACTATTGTTTTATAATAATTATACTATAATGAAATTTATATCACAATATCGCCTACTCTGTCGTATTCATTATATAGCTCCATTTGTTTATCTTTCATTTTATTCACAACCTTTGTAATATAATGTGTGGGATATCCCGTCATTTCTCTAATAAGAAGATACAATCCTTTTTTATTAAAGTTTTCTATATATTCTGCTCTACGGAATAATTCCAATACCGCATCGGCTATTTGCATATCACGTTTTTTAGGAAAAAACTCCTCTAAATGTTTATCCCAATACAATAGCATTCGTTTATTAAACGTACGATACTCATCGTTATGAATTTCCTCTCTAAAGTTATTTTCTGTATCCCAACTCTCCGGCAAACAGGACATAACGTCTGTATCCTTATAACGCTTATAGTTAGCGTTATTATTTAATATGAGGTAATTCCTAGCTACAATGGTAAAGTACGAAAATGCCTTTCCTTTACCATTTTTATACATATGAATCTTCTCTATCATAAACGCAACTACTTCAGCCATTACATCTTGCGGACCATCATCGAAGTATGTAAATTTCCATTTATTATAAACGATTTCAGCCAGCTTATCAAAAGCCGGCTTTATTCGTTCTTTATAAATTTTATCTTTTAATAGTCTATCTGATATACTATTATATTCAATGATAGCATCTTCTGTGTCTTTTGTAAAGTACTGTTTTGAGTTTTTTTTCTTAGGCATCTGCTTCAATTTTTTGTTTAAATCTTTCTATTGTTTCTTTTATTAGAGAAAATATAGAACCAACCTCATCATCCTTTTCAAACATTTGTTTATCATCTATATTTTTTAGAGCCATCAATAATGCTTCATTTCTTTCTAACTCCTGATTTATAAATGTATCGCTTTCTTCAAAAAGTCTTTCGTATACTTCCAACTTTTGTAATAAATTCCAAGTTGTATATCCTAATGCTACCACTGTTAAGGATAATAATGTTATTGTTACTGCTATCATAATTAAACTATTTCATATCCTTTTAAGAAAAATGAATTTGCTTTTTTGTGTTTAACTTCTACAAATTCACCATCGGGTGATTTCATCATAATTTTTTCGTTACGTCCAAATGATGTGGAGTTTTTAATGGTTGTAGAATATGCTCTATCCCTAATCGTTAGTCCATCTAAATGGTCTATCTCATGCTGCACAACTAAAGTTTGTAATGTTTCAGTAGATACTCTATCTTTATCGCCATCTGGATTTATTTCAAAAATCAATTCACCTAAATTATCAGTTTGCACTTTAACTTTACAAGAACGAATGGTTTTAATTGGGTTGGTTAATGTTTTTGGAATAGATAGACACCCTTCGTAAAATAGGAAACCTTCCTTATCTCTTTCTACAATAACTGGGTTCAATAAAAATATAGATTCACCATCTACATTTATAATGCATGCTCTTTTATCTATACCCAATTGAGTTGCTGATAATCCTAATCCAGGATACTCAATCAACGCAGCTTCTAGTGTGGCCCTAATTTCATCGGCCTCTGTTTGTGTAAACTCACTTTTTAGTACGGGTGTTTTTAAATGTTTTGTAAATTGCGGATTAGTAATTCCGTTACTTAATTTGTCTGTAATTAATTTCATTTGTTTTAATTTAAAAATGGTAATATTGCCAATTCTTTTGCCTTTGCTTCAACCATAATATCTAAATCCAATTCGTATTTATTTGGTAGATTGTTGATGTAATCTGCATGCGCTTGGGGTTTAATTTTAGTATTGTTTTCATGTAATGCCTTTGATTCGGAATAATGTACGACCGGTGTGATATTCATTGGCCAAGTCGAAGCTGCTAGTTTAACTGCTTCTTCCTCACTCAAATCGCCGGTACAAAATGTGTGGTGATGATAATCAAAAACGATAGGAATACCTATTTTATTGTGAACATACATCAAATCCTTTACCGAATACATTGATACCTTATCATCGTTCTCAACTGTAAGCCTGCTTTGAACCGATTTAGAGAGCTTTCCGAAGTTCTCACAAAATCTATCCATAGCAGTTTGCTTATCCCCATAAACTCCGTTACAATGAATATTAATCTTATTGTAAGGCGATTTCTCCAATCCCATCATATCAAATATCTTACCATGCAATTCTAAATCAGCTATTGAGTTAATAACTACATTTTCTTTTGGCGAAGTTAATACAACAAACGGACCTGGATGCGAAGTAATACGAATACCATTGGCCTTAGCGTAATCTCCTGCTTCTTTAAGTGCTGATTTGATTTGTTTGTAATCTTTTAATTGTGTAAGGTCTAAATGGTCACCCCACGGAACGATTGCGGAAGATAATCTAAAGAAATTTATATTATGCGATTTATTCCACTTTAGTATTTTAATAATATCCTTCGCATTCAGTAGAGTCAATTCAGAAACATAATCCAATCCTCTAGCATTGAATGTTCTTTTAACCATTGAACGATTGGTAGTAATTTTTTTACCAAGTGTCATATTAATACAAGCGTATCCTATATTCATATATTGTGTTTTATACTCAAATATACGAAAAATTATTGGTTTTACCAAATTAATATGTTTTTGAGTCAAAATTCGATGGATACCTTGTTGTATAAGGTCTTTGCAACTCATCTGGATTAGGTATAAACTCAATTTCGGGTTCTGTGATGGTGGTTTTTTCCACCACAATAGGTGTTTTTAGGGGTTTTTGGTGGATTTTTCCAACATCGTTGGGTACTTCAATGGTAGTATCAACTATTGGCGTTTTTTCACCATATATTTCATAACTTTTATCGGAATCATTATTATATTCTACAATTTTATCATTTTTTTTGATTAAAAGTCCATTAAATGCTATAATTAGAGCAATTGCAAGTGGATCAAATACAAATACTATTAAAAATATGAAAAATTTTACTACGGTATTAAGTTGCAACCCAAATGCATCAGCTACAAACCTAAATCCACCTATTTCTTTTTCCAAATTTATATTATTATTCTTAATTTCATTGATTTTTTCATTATATCGCACAGAGCTATCTTGTAAAGTATTAATTTTATCTTGCAATTTACTAATTTGAATATCTCGACTATCTATACTCTTTAAAATTCTATTATTTACATTACCAACTCCAATAATTTTACCTTGATTTGAATTAAATTGAGTGATTTGATTGGATATTTGATTAATTTGTGTTGTATTTTGTTGAATTTTATTAGACCAAACGGATATTTCTCTTTGAACCTGATCTAATTTTATATTTTGTTGTTGAAATGCATTAGAAAGGTAACCAAAAATACCAGCGGATGTAATCAGCATCAGAATACCAACGGCAATTGTTAGATATACCTTATTAAATCCCTTTATAGTATCCCACGTTTGCTTTAAATACGTTGCTGTAACTAACTTTGCAAACTCCAATGTTGCTGCCATTACCATAACAGCATATGTTGCTCCACTAAATAGCACACCTAAGCCGGTTACGGAGAAATAAGCTGCGCAACCGGCTATAGCTAGAGCTGCTAACCCCACTAAATATTTAAGCCAATTCATACTATCTTTCTATATTCACTAATTCTATAATATGTTCGGTAATTGCTTTCGCTTGTTGTATAGTTTGATTAACTTGAACCGCATCCATCTTCATAGCACCGGTAGATATGTTCTCAATTAATCTTAATTTTGCTTCTAAAGATTCTAATAACCCTTGTACTTTGCTTTTGTATATCATAATAATAAATAGTTTAAATAATAAAAAAAGGATAGATTGTATCTCTATCCTTTAGTGTAATGAAAATAACCGATTGTATAAAATTAAAATTTAACTAATAATTTTTTTGGCTTATGTTCTTCTTTTTTATCAATCGTTATAAGAAGTATGCCGTTTTTAATCTCCGCTTTACTAGTAAGGCCATCTAAATTCTTTGGTAATGTAATGGTTTCAGATATATCCGAACAGAAATAATTTAATACACCTTTAACATCTCCTTTTAATGCTGTAATTTTAATTGAACCCTCTGTAATACTAACCTCTACATTTTTTGGGTCGTGTCCTAATACCGGTATTGCAAACTCAACTCTACCATTTGCTTCCGATGTATTACCAGTTTGTAATCCACTTATTGTAGTGGTATCATCTGCCCACACGTCCGCAATAAGTCTTCTCAATTCGTAATCTAAATAATTTTTCATAAATAATTTTTTTTTTGTTTTTAAATAAATAATTGTTCGTATATACTTCAATATGCGTACCACCTTATAACTAAATGACAAATTGTCACTTATATATTTTATTGTTATTTAATGGTATTTTCTTGCGACTCGATTACGGTACTCATATGGTCTGCCCAATGTAATACATATGGAATTTTGAAACGCATTCTTTTGGAAACATCGAATACCTTTAAGTATTTGATATTATCTTCATCATACATGCCATCTGTCAGCTTAATACCAAAATATTCAGCTTCACTAATACGAATACCATAATCTTGCAAGGTAAAGAATGTTCTATCGGTAAGTGTCATATAGCAATCGTTGGCATTTCTTTTATAGAAATCGCCTTTGTTTTTTATATGCCAATCGGAATCATTTGGAATATAGTGCATATTTTCTTTTGTACCAAGCTTTCCTAAATCGTGGTGTAGCGCACAAAATATAAGTTCTTCATCTGTAAAATCCGGCTTGCCACCCATTTCTACAAACATTGTCTTTACCTTCATTGCATTCTTACATACATTGAAGATATGGTCTATATAACCACCAGGATAACAATTATGATAACCACCATTACCGCTCGCAGGGGATATAGTTAAATTACCAGCCAATTCCTTTTCAGAATACATATTCAATAACTTTTCAAGTCTTTCACCTGTAAAGTATTTCTTTATGATTTGAATAAATTTTTCATAATTCTGCCTTAGTTCTACTTCTGATTTTTGTTTCATATATTATGTTTTATACTCAAATATACGAAAAATTCCTGATATTACCAAATTATGTAAACAAGCAACATTTTAGATTAATTATTTATACGAATATCTCCTGCTCTCTTAATATGTATGCTCTTGCCAAACGAGTCATACCGATACCACCACCAAATCTTGGGAAAAATTCAAAAGATAAAAATTCTTCTAACTCCTTTTCAACTCTTTCTTTACCAAACAATTCAAATAGTTTCGCAGCATACCCACCTTCAGAAATTGTATAGAATGTATCACGCATTTCTTCCACATTACAACTGCGCTCAGCACTACCAATAGTTTCCTGACCGTATAGTATAACATCTATTTTATTAAAGATACCAAATCCTTGATTTTTCATATTCCAAAATGGAGAAGTTCTTAATGGAAAGTTTTGCAATGATATAACACTGCCAATTTCATTCCACATTTTATTTTCGTGTTCATCTTCTAAAATTTCAGTACCATACTTACCACACATACTATCATAATCGACCGCAACTGGTTTATCAAATCCCAAATGAGCCAATAATTCAGCTTCTAAACTTTCCATTTGAATCATATCACCTTTACTTTCAAACTCAAACATAGGAAAGATTGACTCATGCCTACCCTCTATTGGGTTTTTTTCTTGACGATACGATGTGGAGATACAAAATACTCCAGGCCAAGTTGGATTCTTTAATAATTCATATTCTAACCACATTTGTCCGGTTTGTGGTAACGGCCATACTTCGCCATTGTAGTTGAAAGTTGCAACCGAATGCGGATTTTCGCAGGCTGCTAAGATAGATAATCTTGATTGTGTTGGGACTTCAATAAATCCTTTGTTTAGGAAAAATCCTCGCATCTTTTGTACTAATTCGTTGTAAACTTGTGTGTTTTTCATTTTTTTTTTTTTGTTTATAGTAAGCATAAAAATGGGAGAAACTACTTCTCCCATTAAATTAAATAATTCCGTTCATTTTGGCGATAGCTTCACCTTTATATTCAATACATTTGTGTAACATTAGTAATAATTTTCTTTTTATGTATTTTCTTTTTAGTTTATTTTTTCTTTTTTTCATTAAAGATATATATAAAATTTTAAATTAAAATGAAACAATATTAAAATTATTTTCCTTATCTAATGTTATAGCAGTTTTATTCTCAACCCAATCGCCAGAATTAAGGTAGTGCCCATGTTCTGTTCGGATATTAGCCGGTTGGTGTATATGTCCACAAATTACGCCTTGACACCTATTTACCTCAGCCAATTTAATAGCAGCTGTTTCAAAATCGTTTATGTAGTTTGTAGCTAATTTAACATTTGATTTAATCTTTTGCGAAATAGATAGATATGGTAAATTTCTCCATTCCCTATACCTGTTATACCATCGGTTTACCCATAATGCCAGTTCATATCCAACCGAACCTATTTTAGCAAGCCATTTATACTTTGTTGTGAATATATCTATTATGTCTCCGTGGAAGATATAATATCTATCATTTACATATACATCATCTATAAACCATTTAGTCACATTTAATACATAATCTTCTCTGATTTCAATATTAGCAAACTTAGTACCAATAAACTCGGTTAAAAAATCATCATGGTTACCTCTAATCCATATTATCTTAGTCTTATGAGATAGTTTAAGTAGCTTAGCGATTACTTTAGTATGTTGTTTTTTCCATTTAGTTCCTCGATTTAGTGCCCAACCATCTATTATATCACCATTCAATATAAGAAGTTCTGTTGGGTGTTTATCTATAAATTCAATAAATTCTTTAGCCTTAGAATCCTTTGTGCCCAAATGAATATCCGAAACTATGATTGCTTTATATTTCATTTCCAGTAATTATAATCGTGTTTAAACCATTCATCATTATTTCTATTCAACCAAGAGTTCCAAGCCAATTTTACCATATACCAGTAACCATTTTTAATAAATCTTCTAGCTGTAGTATGCGCATAACAATTAACGATTTTAAACTTTTGTGGTCTAATTTTTTGACTAAGATGATAGTCCTCAGCAATTTTATCTTCTTCATTGAATCCGCCTAATGTATTAAATGTTTCGGTTTTGAATAACATAAACCCTCCTATAGCAAAGGGTTTCGTTTTAGAGCTAATCCATTGAATAAAATCAAATTTTCGATATATCCAATCCCATTTACGTTCTATTGTTTTAAATTTACAGGTAACCAAATCATAGTCACCACTAATAGCAGTTTCCAAACACTTACTAATTAATTTGTAATCACGTAAATAAATATCAGCATCTAAGAATAGGACATATGGTGTTTTTACTAATTTGGCTCCTTTGTTTCTAGCAACTGCTGGTAATCCGCCACCTATTATTTTAATTAGTTGTGGAGAATGTAACTTATAATTGTGTAGTATATTAAGTGTATCATCCGTAGAACAATCAGCAACAATAATTTGGCAATCAAGGTTCTGTTTAATGAGCAACCTTAATATCTTTAATATATTTACTCCCTCATTCTTACAAGGGATTACAATTGTAAGTTGACTGTTTGCCATACGCATATAAATATACGATATGTATTATTTTAAAAATAATTCCTTTTTAGTAAGAATTTTATAAAGTATTTCAATTTCTTCCTCACTAGTCAATTCCGGCATATCTTCATCGAACAATCTCATAGTAAATACACTATTACCATTTTCATCTTGAAACTCATCCGACTCTGATGAAAATAAAGCAGGAATTACTTCTATATTATCTAGTTCAGATTCATCGATATCAATCAATGGAATTATATAGTAATAAAACAATTTTTCGCCTTCTTCAAACTCTATACGGTGTGCTCTCCATTTATTAAAAGATGCATCCGTAATTGGTGTTTCTGGTGCTATTATCATAATTAATTTTTTTTTATTTATAAACCATCCACTTCATCCCATTTACCTAAATCACAAGCTCCGCTTCTTGGTGAATGTGATTTGGCTTCCAATGGACATCCACATTCTACGCATAGTACAAAAAAACTACTATCCTCTATATACTCTTTGCGTGACGGACATCCTTTACATATTGCCAATCGCTTTTCTGAAAGTATCTTCTCATTTTCAGTAGGATTCCATTTAGAACGCCATGCTCTTACTATTTCTTCAAATTTGTGCACAGTAACTTTCTTTTTATTTCTATTAATTTTTTACAAGTTTCATACATCTCTCTTTCGATTAACTGATTATATACCCAATCCAAAAAATCAATGTATTCATCTCTTTTCACTGTAATATACGCCGGTAAGTGCGTGTACTTAATCACTGCCAACTCCATAGCCCGCTTATTACCTTTGAATGCATCAATAACACTAATTAGTGTATCTATATCATTGTTGGATAATTTCACTCTATCAATATACTCTTTCCAGTTTAGGTTTATCCAACCTGATTCTATCTTTTTTAATACCGTAATATTCATTTGTTCACAATATACAAATAATTATTGAAATTGCAAAATTACTTAGCCCTTCTTCAGTGCAGCATCCATAGCCGCCTTCGTCTTGAATGGAACTTTCTTACCACTTCCTTTACTTACAGCAATATAATTCATACCCATATAAATATACAATCCTTACAAAAAAAGGGGCGGGGGGTAGGGGCCCTCTTATTTTAAAAATTTCTTGAAAAGTCGTAAACAGGGTTTTTCAAGCCTGATGAGCATGTGGACTAGCCCCGCCTACGGAGTATTTGATATATCATTTATTCGGTCGGCAAGTAAAAGTAGGTCGGCCTTCCTTTCACGGTTAAGCCTCGCATAATCGGTAGGGTTTCCTATGATACCAAAGTAGTCTATTAGTGTCTGCTCTTCCGGCGTATGTGTGGTGGTACTTCCAAATAGGTTCAAATCCGTGGTAATAACACCCACTACACGTGCTTTCGTACACACGGTAGGATTCCATACTATATCCGTATTTATCGCTACACCATCAACCAATACGGTATTAGGGGTATTATCCGGCGCAGGGCGAGCCACGTCCGTAAGGGATGCAGCCTCAACGGCATTGAACCCGTATGCCCGCCATTTAGCCCGAATCCTATTAGAACCACCGGCCGTAGTATTGGTATTGGTATTACCAGTAGGCCTACGAGTTGTAGTGGTTGTAACCAATGGCGATGGTGGTGGTACGGTTGTAGTAGTCGTAGTAGTTGCCGTTAGGCCAGTTGGCACTACACCGACTAACCCCGATGTAACCGTTGTGTAAGGTAGTTTGGCATCCTGATCCGGGTCGTTTGTTTGTGCACGACGTGTTATCTTAATAGTATTCCGTACACCTTCGGGTAAACGCCCTCCATAGTAAATATCCTTTATAGCATTAAAATCACTTCTTAGTGCCTGCAGTCTTGATTTAATACCTAGCAGAAATCCATTTAGCTTAGCAATATCCAGTCTACCTTCTTTCTGATTTGTCTCTATCGTAAGTTTTGCTACGGAGTAATCCCCTGTAGGTTGTAAATCCCACATATAGAAAGTGTCGCTAGGTCGGATGCGGTTTGGATTTAGTGTATAGTTTATTTGCTCTATCAGTCCACGAGGAAACCCAGCTATTAATTCAGTTTCATATATGTAATCAACCCCTTTTATCGCAGCGTATTGGTTTACCACATCTCTAGCATCTCCTAATGCCTTAAGCCCTACTATATCAATATCAAGTATCGGAATAGTACGCCCTATAGAAGTACCCAATACCATACCATTTTCTATAATATCATAGTGTGGGTTGTTATCATCTTCTATCTCAACTTTTGTTTTAGGCGATACCAGATAACGACCATCAATTCGTATAATCACACCATCTGCTTCAAGTACCGGAAGTAGTGGTGGGCGTTCTCCTCTTTTAAGAGTTAGTGGTGGTATACTACCCGCCGCTGATATATTCCATCCTGTAGGGGTTGGGGTATACCACTCCGGATGTTCGCTAAGCCCTTTTGGTAAGGCGTTTGTATTTGGATGTGGTACTGCCAAATAATCAATTAATGCTGATTGTGAAACGGCATACGCACTCAATAATGTAGTAGTCGTTGTGGTTGTTGAAGTAGTCGTAGGTACTACCGGAGCTAATGTCGTTGTTGTGGTTGTTGTCGTTGGTCTTAATGTAGTTGTTGTAGTCGTACTAAACAAACCATCAAGTCCTGGGAAAATTGGTAATGGCATTTTTTTATTTTGTATCTTTCCAAGCTCGTTTATAAATTGTTAATTCTCGTGTACCTCTGCTCACTCTACTACTATGTATATATAGATTTTTTTGTAATTCGGTATACCTATCCTCTGCTATTGCCTTACATATTATATCATTTATTCCTAATTGCTCAAAATGAATACGAAGTTCTTTCGGTTTAATAATTCCAACCTCACTATCGGTATTAGCACTGCCAGTATTAGGGGTACTTGGGACATTAGAGGCGCTTGGGACACTATCAGTACTTGGGACACTATCGGTATTAGGCACTCTGATTAAGTTTGCGAACCCTACCGAAACACCAAATAAGGTTGCTGCTTTTTGGTATACTTCTTGCTTTAACATATGTATTACATTTTAGTACACTTATAAATATCTAGCTCTTTTATATTCAGTTGCTTCAATTTGTAGTGTGTCAACACTCATATCAAAAAAGGTTTCTATAGCGAAAAAACCGGGCTCGGTATTTAAACGGGCCCGGTCGGGTTTTTCAAGCACGCATGTTTTACGGTTTACATGAAATTCAGTCCCCTATAACCTAATGGACATCACGCTTCCAGAGTATACTCATGTAACCCTTTGGCCATCACGCTTCCAGAGGGCGCTACAGGGTTCAATGGGCATGGTGCTTTGGGGCATAAGAAATCCCCAACCGAATCCGGCTGGGGTTCATCTCATAATGAGAGCTACTACTTCATACTACTACTATCGGATCCGCCAACGTATGCCTTTGCGTTGTACGAATCCATCTGCCGGCCATTGTTCCATTACACTGCGGGCGTTGTGTCTACTACTATGGTCTTCATATAATCTGGATACATGTAACTCCTTCATCCAGGATTGGAATAAGCCATCTGCGTATGTTTGCTTGCGTTCTGCTTCTATTTGTTCTAAGCGTTCTATTGTAATATCTTGCATATCTTGCTGGGTTTATTTTTGCTATTGTCCGCACTATTCGGGTACATATGTACTATGCGCCTCTACTAACTTTATTGCACTTCTCAACTCTGCCATTTGTTCTGCTGCGGCCCACTTTGGCTTACCATCTTTCAATCCTCGTATCTTCTTGGCCAATACTGCTTCTGAATGTCTCAGGATGTCTAATACATACTCCATATTACTTTATTTTAGTTTGTTTATTGATTTTGTTTTTTAACTCGCGCCATGCTATTGGTGTCCACTTCATCTCGTTATATCGTGCTTGCCTTTCATACGGGTTGCGACTGTATGTGCCTGGGTACTTATAGTATTTACTTCGTATGGGTTGCAGAGAATGTGTCCATTCGTGTATACACGTTGCTACAACGTCTCGCACGTCTTCGCATAGGCCATAATAGATGTATATTTCATTATCATAACAGTCATACTCGCCGCATATGCCGTCATCCGCATTGCCTTTGCTTACATAACATTTCACTTCAAATTTCTTACGTCTATTCACTCCTAACGTACGTGCGCACCACTTCAATGTCATGCGAGCTATACGGCTTGCATCACGGTTATCCAAAGCGGACAGTTTTGTATTAAGATATATCATTTTTGATTATCATTTAGTAAGGTGCACAAAAAACGGGTGGCGCTTCCATAGCACCGCCCATGAGAATCATATGGCTTTATATTGAGTAAAGTAAACCAGAATAACTATTGAGTAATGGAATGCCCTATGATATAGAGCGGAGCCGTGGAGTCGAACCACGTCCTGCAGCCTGGATGGCCGCCGTGCAAGCCGTTTCACTTGCTCCGCTTAATAAAACTTCTCTTCTACTCAAAAGCCTTTAGTGTAAAACTAAAAACTCGGCTGGAATACACCAACCCTTGTAGAAGAAAAGCTTATGTTGTTGCCGGCCATCATAGGACCGGCGAGTTCACTACTTAACCGATTTACCGGTATCAGTATGTGTACTATCAGTATGCACTGCCGTGCTATCGGTATGTACTGCTGCCGAATCATTTGTACCAGATGTACTGCTACCGCCCGTGCAGGCTACCATACTACAAGCTACGATTAGTGCCATTGCGCCAATCTTAGCTCTACTTACTAATGATTCAAGACGTTTTGCATTGTATAACGCACGAGTCGTATAAAAGTCACGCTTTTGTTCACTTTGTGTTGTTGCTGCTTGTTGCAGATTGCTTACTAATTCAGTCATCTGATAGTCTACTCTTGTTTTGATTTGCTTAGCCATAATTGCTTTGTGTTTTGTTTTAAAATTTAGATTTATATGTGGTTTTGTATTCTATATACAATATACGAAAAATAATTGGATTTGCCAAATTTATTTTGTTGTGGCATATTCCTTAGCTTGTAACTGGTCATTGGCCTTAGCCAACCACATGTCAGCTTCCCATAGCTTAGCGTGTAGCTTTATATTACTATGTGATAGTTCGCCATTTTCCTCATTCAGCTTCTCTATTTGCTTTTCAAGCTTATAGGCCGATGCTGTGGTGATGTAATTTGTTGCTATCCAGATTAGTGCTATTGCCGGCCATAAGCACATAACCGTATCCAGTCCGGTAAGGATACCGGCAATTGCGGATATTGCTGCTAGCGTATGTATAATGTTATTCACTTTCATATTTACTTTGTTTTTATTTATACTAATATACTAAAAATTCCTGATATTACCAAATTGCTGGACCATCTAATATTATTTTATTCTCATAGCACCATTCATTCACTATGACGTCAATACCATCTTGAGCCGCACTAGAAATGTAGTCCCTATCCACTGTCAGCGGATTCATAGTATAACTGCCGCCACTCAAAGATATTTCAAGTGAGTCTTCATCCAATATATCAGTACCATTCATTGCCATAACGTTATATGCAATATGTTCTTCAATAGCGCCGATTAGTTCGGCTATATCGACTCGAGTTATGGTAGCAGTTGTGGTATCATCATCGCCACCCTCTTCTTCACATACTACATCATACAGTCCCTCTAGTATCTCGCATACTTGTTCAAAGTCGTAGATATGGGCTCCGTATGTACTGATTGCTGCACTACTTACTTTTTTTTGTACTTCCTTAATTGCTTCTTTAATTTTACTCATTTTATATTTGTTTTAATTGTTTATATTGTTAGTTACTATGCATCGGTGTCCTCAATTGAAGTCTTATCGCATTTATCTGGTCCATCGGTTGTCAGTTCCGGTATATCAGCCGCATCCATCAAATCCTTATGTGCGGCTGCCACGCCCTTTACATAAGCGAAGCCAGATACGGATAGTGCCTTATTCATAGCGGTGCCACTCTCAAGCTTACCTATATAAGTGTGTACGCTGGCCTCATCAACAAAGTAACGAGTGCGGTCGAGTTTGTTACCGGATAGCTCATATAGTGTACGGGTAGACTTCACTCCGTCTATTGTTAGCTCCCTTTCAGTTTTGGCAACGGTATAACCACGCGGATATTTAGATTTAGTCTTCGGTTTTGCCGGCTTGGCAGCGGCCTTAACTATTTGTTTGGCTTTTACTTTCGTTATTGTAGTAGTCTTTGCTTTAGCCTTCTTAGTAGCCTTTTTAGCCCCAACGGGCTTTATTGTTTTAATTTTCACTTCGCCATTGATTACCTTGTCGAATGTTGGCGAAAACTTAAACTCCACTTCTTTAATTGATTTCTTAGTCATATACTTTATAATTTATTTTCTAATTGATTAATTTTTTCATCTATCCACTTCATTACCTTGTCTGAATAGTAGGAGGTAGTCATTTCATTTAGTGTATTATCTATATTGCGATGCCATTGGCTGTTATCAGTCTCAGCCCAGTCAGCTTTAACTACTTTTTTTGTATTCCAGTCCAATGCTTTCACTTCAATTAAAGAGCGGTCAGGCTCTTCCTTTGTTATATCTACTCTAATGATACCACCTATACATCTTTCTCCGATTTTGAATTGCTTAGTCATACTATTGTTTGAATTGTTTGTTAATTGGTTATTTAATTGGGTTGCTTGCGTTTTCAGCTGGTCAATCCAGCCCTTTACTTTATGTGCTTGATGTGGGGCATCACTATGAATGTTATACCACATTTCACTCGTCAATTCATCGATTAATTCATTTAATACTGATAATTGGCCATCGGTTGCGTTTGTAGCCACATTTACATTTGTACTCATAATATTCATTTTTACTTTTTTATTTGTTTATTCTGGATTGATTACTTACGCATCTTAGCTACAGCTTCTGCTAGTTCATCGAATGCTTTGAATGTAATTGTTTGACATCCTACCTTGATACCTTCTTTACTTACTACTGCATCATAGTCTTTAGTTAGTATTACCTTCTCTGTTTTAGGTGCCTTGCGTACAAACTGTACTGATTGTAGTGGGTATCTATAGTTTGCACCTCCATCATTCAACTGAACACCTTTACCGTCCGGTCCATCTATAACAGAACACTCCTCACCTATAGCATATAGCATATCATCACACCAGCTATTCTCCCAACCTAAGTCATAACTGGGTACTCTATGAGTAACCTTTACTATGTCACCTACTTCCAGTGTACTTCTTTCTACTAAGATGCCATGGATACTCTTCTTCTCTTTCTTCTTTACCTCTTCTACCATGATTAGATCTGATGCTTTATATTTATTATAACCTCCATTACTCCATTGAACCCAATGACTACCCTCTCCTAGAATACTAATTATCACACCTTCAACATCTTTTGGATTACACTTACTACGACCATAATAAATTGATGATTCACTAATCATTACTTCATCACCTACTTTAAATTTCTTATTCATAACGTTTATTTTACTTTAGTAGTCAGGACAGGATTCGAACCTGTAAATAAACACTTACCATCTTGGATATTAACAGCTCCTACTCTAATTTCGGAGAGTTTGGTAAGACCCTAAACCCATTCTGAGGATTTTTATTGTTCTAGTGGGTAAAATCCGTTAGGCTTTTAATTAGGGGTACTTATTTATTACATCACTCAGCTAATTGCGTCTACCATTTTCGCCACCTGACTTTACCCTTTGCAAATAACAGTTGTAATATATTGCGTATTGATACAGGCTTTTAACCATTAGTACCCAGCCACTATTTCTAGACACATTACAACTGTCTTCTTCTGATTAATACTTTCACGCTATAAAGCAGATGTAGATTCCTTTAATCAATAAGAATATGCAAAAGGAATTCTGAACCTATAAAACCCATCTCTTAACGAGGTAAGGAAACTTAGTCCAATGTTTTTTGCGTAGTCGGAGCCGGACTCGAACCGGATAAGTAACCATAAATGGATTCGGGCACCGTCCCTCATTATACCCATCCGACTATGTATTTATTGTTAGTCCATATCCGGACCATTCTCAGCCAAATCATATAACTTAGCCTTACGTTCAAGCTCGTCACTTAGTTTAGCCCATAGTTCGTTAGCTACTTTTCTATTTACTAACTCGCCGGTCTTTGTAGCAGTACCAACACAGTAGATTAATTCGTTCAATTCTAATAATGAAAATTCCATATTGTATAAGTTTTGTTTAAGAATGAAAAATGATGTATGTAATCCAAGTTATAGCCCAAACGAAGGCGATAACGATAGCCGATATAATGGCCATAGCTGCCAATGTAGTAATTTTATCCTTTCTAGTCATAACGATTATTTTTTAGTTTCTTTTTTTAATCGGGCAATAAACTCCTTATTTCTATCTTTAAAGTATTGCTCCATATCTTTACCGGTCCAGCGTTCTATAATGATAGCGAACGTCTTGCTTTTTTTGAAGTCTAACATAGTATGGTTTTAATGAGTTGAGTTTAATTCGTATTGAAATTCTTTTAATAGTTTCACTTCTAATTTGTGAGCGGCGGCCTTGCCACGTACAATATCCAATACAAACACATCATAAACATCGGTGCCATACTCACGCATATCGGTATATAGTTTCCAACCTTTGTTTTCACGACGGGCTCTACTACAATGCTTTTGAAAACGTAATACAGCCGAATAGTTGTAACGTCTACCAATTGCCGCCGTAATACCTAAGTAACTAGCACCTGTAATAGTATTAACTAATTCGTATATCACGTGGTTTCTATCGGTTCTCTTTTTTCTATTTGTTGTTGTACTCATTGTAGTGTGTTTGTATTGTTATTAAATTAGACCACCTTATTACTTACCGGCCAGTATCATTAATTTTTGATTTAAAGTTAGTGGATGCCTAGTAGTGTAATTAGTAACCCAGTCAGTAGCGTTCTTTTTAAAGTTGAAAAACTTTACTAAGCCATTAGGACCTGTTACTTTATACAGTATGGCGTTATAACTATGTACATCCTTTAATCTTAAAACTCTAGTTACCTTTGTTATCTTAAACCCTGATTTTGTACTCTTATTCATATTGATTATTTTATTAGTTGTTAAATTGATTAATTCAAACCCGTAGCTATTAAGATAATACAACCTCAATAGCCTTATCTGATAACCCGATTGCCTTTAAGTCACTTTTAACTTCACTTAAAAACTTTTTAGGGATACGTCCGTAACTCATTGGAAACGATGCGATAATCTGCTTAATAGTAGTAGATTCACGTTTCAACACAGCGAAGAAAGCCATAGCTTTTTTCATATCACCATTATGTCTACAAGCTACTTTATGTTTACGTCCCATAAAGTCCGTAAATTCTACGATAGTGTTTGGCTTTACAGCGTTACTCAATTTAGAAGCGGCGAAAGTCAAATAGATAGGTCTTTCGTTATTGTTATGGTTTTTGTAGTTACCATTAAACTCTTTAGTCATTTTCGTATTCATATATAATATTTTTAGCGTTTTATCAACTGGTAACCTATTTGATTACCTTTACTATGTAAAGATACAACTTATCTTGGACATGGCCTAATATTTTGGTAAGTATTCCAATTGAGAATCAACGGGTTAGCAGACCGGTAATAAGGCACACCGTAATAGATTGATTCTCAATAAACATTTTTTGTATTGATTATCAACGGGTTATACTAGGGCGCAGACTGGTATGAGCTAACTAATTGTAATACAACCGGTTAGCCAGGGCCGGCGCGAACTTCCCTGGTTAACATAATATTTATTATAGGATTTTATAACTTACTGATGATTAATACGTTAGGCATCCGACTTAACATAATGTTTATTATATACTGCCCACTACCGTAACTCATTGATTTATAACCAGTTGTATTAGATATTTTCTAACGTCCGCCGGCAATTCATTAAATAATTTCTAACTACAAGCGACACTTTATTAAAAATTATCTAATGAAACCCTTTGCCAGTATAGGTTTCAGCGATTATAATATAATATCTAGCCCTCCGAAACCCTTTACCAGCAAGGATTGCATCGAAGTGAAAAGGACCTTATTAGATAATTTCTAACGTCCGGCGGCACTTTATTAAATATTTTTTATCTTAAGGCGGCACTTCATTAGAAAATATCTAATAGTATACTGCTTTTATTGAATGAAACCCTTGCTGGCATTACGTTTCGGAGCAATCGCATCCTTAGCTAAAATAAAATTAATTCCATTATATACACTCAGCGCCACTCTGGAAATCAACGGGAATAGGGGTTCGCGAGGGTAAAGACCGGAGCGATACATACTTGGGTGGGGTCTATCTAATCAATATGACATTCTATTATCGTGCCTTTGCTTTATTATTCGGTAGGTTTATGTCATAATAATTTTGACATTCACACCATTATTGACATGGTATTATTCGGTATTTACACTTTTGGACACATTTCACCACTTTTGGACACCGATTCCTGTATATTGACACGGGTAGTTTGTATTGATATGGTATAATAACTAACTGGGTGTATTTAGTCCGGTTAGTATTGAGAGGGGTGAGTGTGTTGAGAGCATCGAAAGTGTTGAGAGGATGGGCTTACTTATTAGGGTTTTATTATGACTTACTGATGTATTACCTTATTGACTACTTACTTATTCTTATTGTTTATTTGCTTTACTGGGTTTGGTATCTTATTGTATTGCTTATTCCTTATTACTGGTAGTCCTTGCTGAATTATTATTAGTGTCCATTTTGAAATCTATTTATTTTTACTAAGGTTGTCGAATGTGAAATGAATTTGAAAAACCAGTTCAATAAAAAACCGATAACAAATTAATGCTACCGGTTAGTTATTGTGGTTTTGCTTCTTTATAATTATTTGTAATACTTGTCGTATATTGTTTGTGCAATTTGTATGGGCTTTCTTAATTTGTCATCTTTTACATAATCAATGAGTCTGGCTTTCTTTTGTGTGTACTTATATTCAAATGGTGCACCAGGTCTTGTACGCAACGATATATCAATTATTACATCTCCATTTTTGTCATAGGTATAATTTGATCCCATAGTAACTTGTGTCCACTTTAAAAATGTAGGAAAGTCGAAGGGCTTTGCCTTTGCTTCTTTAAGTATGTCGGTTAGTCGTATCATTACTTATCTCGGTTTCTTTCTTAAATTATATCCATACTCGTCAGTCACGAACAGGTCATACTTATCCAACATTATTTTCATTGCTCCTTGCTTAAAGGGTTTCATTCCTTGTGTATATAACTGGCCTAATATCTGCTCCATAATAAAGTAATATAGTCTTGTCAGCCCATCTTCATTTGTTACCTTTGATGCCTCTCTTACTTCTTTGGCCATTGAAAATTGCTCTCCTGATTTTTTCATTAAGTCCTTTGCCAATGCAACTATCTCCAATGCTGCTTTTTTGTAGTCATCAGTGTCAACTAATCGGCAATCAAATCCGTGTGCATCTAAAAATTCGTTTACACCTTTAATATATCCTGCTCCGCTCTTTGTTGGTTTTACTTTAATTTCATAGGTTGGCGCTAAATCACGTTTTGCATCGGCATCCAATGCTTTTAAGGTATCGTTGCCAAAAGGTAGTTTTACAGTTTGACTTCCTTTGCCGATTCCTTTGTTTACGAATTTAATCGCATCTAATAATTCATCTTTGTCATCGCCAATCATTTTTATTTCACCTTCATTCAATAGGTCTTTTAATCGTATCATTTTTATTTGTTTTGTATGTATAAATATATTTTTTCTAAAATAAAAAACCGGTAGCATTAATTTGTTACCGGTTTTTTATCTTATTTACTATTTTTAGTGCAATTTATGCTTACGGACTTTGTTCGTTACTTTGCCACGCTTTGATACCGAAATTGTATTATCAGTAATTAATACTACTTTGTTTGGACAATGCGCATCGTTAAGCGTTTTTTCTACTATTCCCTTTAATGTATTATCATTCATACACGGCTGCGGGAATGTTACATTACAGGTTGCGCCCACACTTATTGATTGCGGCCTACAATTTGGATAAAAGTTATTAATCATTCTATTACCCAATACAGTTTTCTGCTCTGCGGTTAGTGGGTTAATAAAAGTAATTGTAAAGATTTGAGTTTGCGCAAATGATGCGTTACTTATTAGTGCTATTGCTATTAGTGTTATTAGTTTTTTCATTTTCGTTTTGTTTATTGTTGCCAATTTGTTTTATAGGTAATAGTTTTTATTGTACTAGTGCTTTCGCTAGTCTACTTAGTGTTATCGTATATGGTGCTCCAACTTTTCTTTTTAATGTAATGAAGTCGAATTTGCTTATTCCTGCTTTCATTTTTGATGCGACTTCTACAGTCTCTGTCCCTCTTCCAAGTTTTAGGTTTATTTTAATTTTGTCACCACGTTTTAATTTAGTAACATCAATTGGCTTCATTGCTGCTTCATTCATTACTTTTAACGATTCCAATTCATCAATAAAAGCATCCATTAGTTTATTAAACTTAGATGGATCCTTCATTACTGCTTTAATCTTATCTTTAATTTGATTATCAGATAGTTTTGGATTTTTTATCCACCCTCTAGCATCAGCTGCATCCATTGGGTCTTTAAAGAAATCTTTAACTTTTAATTCATTTAGTAGTTGCTTTAATAACATTATAGTTTTAGGTTTATTTTAAAATTTTAACGATAGTATCAATAACCTTTACACATAAATATTAATTTAAGAAATTACTATAAAGATTTCTTTTTAGATGCCTTTGCTTTGATTGCTGGTACTGAATCATCTTTAGTAGTTTTCTTTGCCTTCTTAGTCTCAACAGCAACAGGTGTCTTAGCTGCTTTAACTTTCTTTTCTGCTAATTGCTTCTGTCTATTCTTTTCAACGTCTGCTGCCCATTTTTGAGCCTTTGCTATATATTCTAATTCGCTATCCACATCTTCTATTGCCGGCTTAATATCTTCCTTTTGTATTGTTGGTATAATATCCACATCTTCTATTGCTGGTGTAGGTTGCATATTATTTATAATCGTTTTATGTGTATCTATAATATGTAATAGGTCAGTCGATTCAGATTGTGTCATAAAATTCATATCAACTGTATATTCACGCGTTATTGTGTTATACTTTAATTTGTAACTTTCTGTTACTAATTTACTACCATTGAATTTGTTTTTAATTCTACTTAATAGAATGGCAAATCTTGCTGCGATGTTTGAATTGTAAGTTTTGCTTAGTGTCATTTTGTTTTTGTTTTTGTTTTTTATTTTATTTTATTAATTGCTTTTGCTGTGTATATGCCTTGCCTAAACCCGTAAATAAAGTCATTTATTTTCTGCTCACCCATATCATAAATTACATTGCCTAAAGCACATCCAAATTCGTTTCCTAAATCGGACATATCGCCTTCATAATTAATATTGGCTTCGTATAATTGCCTTGATAATAAGGTAATACAATATTCTAATTTGTATGGCAATTCACTATGACTAACTTTTTTCTTAAATTTTTGTACATCAATTACCATTTTTGTTATTAGTGCTATAACTAGCACTAATAAGATTGTTGCTACTATCATTTGTTTCTTGTTTTAATTTATCTTTTAAATTGTTTGCTATTGAATTACTAAACCATTCAAGCCATTCCAAATAAGTAAACTTACTATCTGGGTTTTTATGTAAAAATATTTTATATTGAGTCTCTAGTGTTGCCATTTTATTTTATGCTTAAACTTTGTGATAATGATGCCGATGCTTGCCGCACTAAATAATTAGTTACCCAATCAATATGTTCATCCAACAATTCCTTTATTAACTTATAAAATAATCTTTTAGTTTTTATTTCGTTAATCCCTAAATACTTTGTATAACATCTGCCAACGGTTGCATGTAATTCCAATCGGTATCGTTCCTCGCCTTCAACTTTAATACGATGTCGCCATAGTTTGTACATCCACTTGTGTCCGTCTGCATAAACAAGGAATTGATAAGTATCATATTCAGCTATCCAATCATCGGTACTGATGCCCTCTATATTGAGTCCGTTTGCATTGTTTATATTTTTAATTACTAATTTAGATGATGTATTATTCATCTTATCGTCAAAAATAGATGTGTCGCAATTGTTGCACCAATCAGTTTGGTCCAAATCCAACTGCCAGTCGCACCATTGGCAATTTATAATGTTTGCTTCTACTTTATTTGTTTGTGCCATATTTTTATCCTAAATTAAAAATTATATGTGCAAATAGTAAACCTAGTACACTACTTAATACTATTATACCTATTTCAAATAAGGTATCTTTTGTTTTCTGTGTCATGTTATTTAGTTTAATGTTTTATCCCATATTGTACTGAATACAAATGTGTTTCCCTCTTTTCCCTTTCCCGAAATATTCATTCTTTTATTGGTATTTTCACATACAACATATTCGATGCCCTTTGAGTCT